>Ga0316204_10000241_pt1 | contig 226353 bp, 194 predicted proteins | sample 6monrhotite_MG_2_FD_205661 | JGI IMG/M metagenome (GOLD analysis project Ga0316204, IMG submission 205661) | Microbial mat bacterial communities from mineral coupon in-situ incubated in ocean water Damariscotta River, Maine, United States -... | ecosystem: Environmental > Aquatic > Marine >... | reverse complement strand
CAACAGGATGGAATCTCAAAAAAATGATGAGGCAACTGGCTAAAGAAATAAAAAAACACTTCTTTTTACCCGATTCTTTTTGCGCTTCAGAGGAACTGATTGTAGGTTGTTAAGGAACGACTATTTACTGTCAAACTATCAGGATTCAGAAAGAAGGAAAAACGCTGACAGCATCGTTATCCTTGTGGAAGCCTATCAAAGCAGGCATGGTAGTTACCCTGAAAATCTGGAGGTACTGGCAAAAGACTTATCTAGCTCCCTCCCCACCAGCAATTGGGGATTTCAACGCATCGAGTTTGACTACTTGTTAACTGACGCTGGCGCCACTTTTTTAATGGACTACGAGGTGCGGCATGCATTCTCTTACCGGTATAGCAGTAAATACGGCAAATGGTCCGAATATGATTAGGGGAATTGGGTATGGCTAGTTTTCGGAAAATGGAATAAACCCGTGTACCACCAAAAAATCATTTCTAAAAATTTGGGCGATTTCGCTGTCAAAGTTTTGTATTTGCGGCTTGCTTAGCAGCACGGTCGTTTCGTGCAAGACTTCTGGCAGACCTGTATCTTCAGAATAGTTAAAGAATACGAGTCTTCCCAATTCAAGGCCGTTTTCGGTTCTCACTTTTTGAAACCCCGTTCCAAGCCGGTCGTACTTTTTTGTCTTCCAATTGGTCCGGAAGAAACGATAATCATAGCGCCAACTCAATGATTTAGCTGTGACGATCATTTCCTCTTTTCCGTAGAGGTTCCACAGCAAATATTTTAGGGGTAAGCCGATGAAAAAGATCACAATAATAAGTCCGGGGATGGCAAATCCCGATAACTCCTTCGCATCGAGAGTAATTCCAACCCAGCCAAACAGGGCAATTTCAGCCACCAATAAAAGTTGAAGGATTCTAATCCCGATTTTGGATGCCCGCACTTCTAAAGTAGCGTGTGCATTGACTCCATCGGAGGTAATGTGAATTCGGTTTCTCATCGACAAACGTGCCACTCCACAGATAATTTCTTTGGTGGAATCATAAGACCACTATTCGTTTGGTCATCCAGAAGTTTGATAGGTAGCAACACTGCTTAGTGGTTCATGGTGTGTTCCACGTAATCCACTGCTTGTTTGATTCCAATAGAGAATACTCCGGCTTCTCCTTTGTCAAACGCTTCTTTCCAATGCTCGTAGCCTTCCTCGTAATCGGGCAAGGCATTGTTGGAGCTTTCCAATTCGGTCAGGCTGTCTAGCACAGCAGTTTCCGAAAAAGGCAAGTGCCCTATCTCATCCGACAATCCGCTGGGCGTGTGCGGGTTTTGGATGCGCACACCTGAAACTGCCACATGAACAATGGTTTCCGTTGCAGCGCTTTCAATTTTCAAAATAGTTGCTCTGGAAGCTGTTTCGCCCTCCCGGTTTTCGTAGCGCCAGATTTGACCGATTTCCAACGTTTTCATATCCATCTCTCTACTTAAATGCCGCTTCCAAGCTTTCGGTTCCGCCCACAACAGGCAATGTGAGGGTTGTTCCATCGAGGTCTATTGTCAACTCTGTGCCGGGTTCTGGCCACAGCGTAAACTCCCGATCGCTTGAAAAGATCATGAGTCCGATTTGTTGCCCTTCCGGAATGATTTGATCATCGGGCTGTAGCTCGAAAGTGAGGGAATAAAACTGTCCTGGCACCAGCGGGTGGCTTTCAAAGATGGAAGCATGGTTTTGAGGGTCGGCCCAACCACGGGTGATGATGTTGTCGTAGATTTTGGCCCTTCTTTTTTCATTCCACGGAAGCGATACGAGCCAAACAGACAGGTTGGCCGCGGGCTTGCTACAGGCCAGTTTGATGGATACCGAAGCCACTCCGGAAAGGTGTACCGGTTGGGTCAGCTTGGGTGTTACATACATCAAGCGGTGGTTGGTTGACTCGGCTTTGGCCAGGGAGGCTCCATCAAAAGAATAATTGTCTACGACTTTTTCCGTGCCTTGCTCCTGCCCTTTTTGAACTATCAATGCTCCGTGCTTGGGTCCGTTGGCGTTTAAATGCATCATCACCGGTTTAGCGGCTGGATTCGGATAATCTTTGTAAGCTGTGGGCTCAGCAACGTTGTCTCCCTCGCGCACAATCCAGGCCCGCTCGTCTTGCTCCACTCCATTTTCTACTCCGTGCAAATACCGGGTAAACCAACGGTTCATCATGGAAAGTGGCGGTGGCCCTCCGTGCCCCCTTTGGTGGTAAAAAATTTGAGCAGGAAGTCCCTGAGCTTTCGCTTGCTTGTAAATGCGGTAACTGTGCTCGGGCATCACGTTCCAATCGTTGAAACCGTGCGACATAAGCAGCGCTGCTTTCATGCGCCCCATATCATTGAGGTAATCTCTGCCAGCCCAAAAATCGTTGTAATCGCCCGTGATGCGGTCCATGCCGTTTTTCATTTCCGTGTCTCGCACAGTGGCATTGTTGTAGGCGCGTTTCGACTCATCTCCGCTGTGAATAAAGTCATAGAGCACATCCACATCTTCTCCCAAATAACCACCAGGAGACCGTACCAATCCATTGGAACGGTAGTAATGATAATAAGAAGTATTGGGGGCAATGGGAATGATGGCTTCCAGGCCTTCTACCCCAGTGGTGGCTGCTGCCAACGGAATGGTGCCGTTGTAGGAAGTACCGGTCATGCCCACTTTGCCGGTTGACCAAAAAGCTTTCACGGATTCTTTTCCGCCCGGACTGGTAGCGCCCTTGCCTCTGCCGCACAACCAATCAATCACTGCCTTGGGTGCCAGCGATTCATTGTCTCCGCCCACAGTGGGTGATCCTTGAGACAATCCTGTGCCGGGGGAAGAAGAATGCACCACAATGTACCCTCGGGATACCCACTTATTGATGTGTGAATTCGAAATGATGGGACGTTTTCCGGTTCGTTTTACCACTGGATTTTTACGCGGTTTGGGTTCCGCACCAAGCTCGTGTTTAACGTCCCAAAAAGTTCCTTCTTCGTCTCCTGCGACTCCTGCAAAATAAGGACTCGACACATAGATTACCGGAAGCTTTAACCCTTCGTTTTCCGTTTGTGGTGGCCGGGTTACCGACACGTGCATCCAGTCCAGCTTATCATCGCCATCGGTGTCAAACTCGGTCTCTACCCAGAGGTCGTGTCGAATCCATTTATCGGCTTCGGCAAATTCGGGAACAATTTGCGCTTCTCCGTTTTCAAAAACGGGAACAACTTTACCGGAGGATTGAGCGTGCACAGAAATGGCGCTCGTCAGAAAAATGCCAAAGGCGACTAATTGATGGATGTTCTTTTTCATAGGTGTTGCTTCAACGGCCGGGTTAAATAAAGGCCGTCAAGTTAACACTTTTGCGTGTGAGAGCTTGGGCTATTCAGGAGGCAATAGATTCAAATCACAGACTCACCCTACAGGAAATGGCAGCTTTGGAAAGTCTACCACCCACATGGCAACAATTCCTCCGACACCTCCCAGCAGCGCCAATGGAAAAAACAGCTTGACCTCCTTAGCTGTGAGGTCCGTATTTCCGCCAAAGCCTTTCTTCTTGAAAAGTCCTGGGTGCGTTTCGATAAAATTTGCTCCGTCTTGAAAATAGATCCACCATATTGACAATATCCAAATCACGACAATGGAAAAGTGAAAAACCAACACGATGGGATTCATTTCCCTGGGTTGAAAGTATTCAAAAACAAACCGGGTCTTGCCACTTAAATTCCCAATCATCATAATGACCCATGGAATGTTCCCGTAAATCAAGATGCCTTTGAATAATTTGTCATATCCTTCCTTCAGTTCAGGTTTTTGGGCAATGTATTTTCCAGCCCGATACTTTAGAATAAGTGCATTGGCTACTACCGAAATCATGAATAGTAACCAGATATGTTTAAAGACAAATTCCATTTCATTCTATTTACAAATGGTCTATTGAGAGGTTTTATGTTCCCCATTTTTATATTCTTCAAAGGTGGGTAGGTATTTCTTCCAGAGCCACTCCACAAAGGCTATCACGTATGCCAAATGAGCCAAAGTAATCAACCAGTTCCAGCCTTCAGGAAGCACCAATAAAATGATAATCACCACCGGCAAATAAAGCATCGACAAACCCAACACGGTCCAAATTGCTTTTCTATCTCCCAATTCCCAGATGTTAAAGGCCATAAACGGACCTATAATTAAAGGCATTACAAAAAATCCTCCGGCATAAATGATTCTCTTCGAAATGAGCTTGGCTTGAAATTCCTTTATCTCCCGTTCCTTTTGAAGTTTTGGAGTCAGTTTACTGATGAGTTCCTCCACATCAGAGCTGACGGCTCCCCTTCTTTTCAATTCAAGAGCTGCAGCCAAAATAGCTCCTTCCTGAAAATTCGTTACGTTGCCGACAATAGCTGTCAACTCGGCATCGGACTTCCCGGACATGGCAGCAGAAAAACGATTCTGGCTCAAGGGAATGTTTTTTTTGTGGGCACTGAATTTACCCATAAAAATAGATCAAAGTAGATGGAAATTCTAATGCCGGGCTAAAGTTGTCTGAAGCCAGATTAGCAGACAATTCATTGGAACTTAGCTTATTCAATGTGTTGGTGTACTCCACCCAAAAGGCCGTATCAGCAACTTTGTATTATTGCGATACTATGTCGTAAGATAAAATCAACGTATCACAGGCTGCGGTTTTTCCAGACCAACCTAAACCAAGCAGAAGCAAACTGGCCCAAATCGTGCTGTATTCTATTCTGTCAATCATCGATTCTTAGTTAAACCAAACAGCATACCGCTGCCTGCGCAAGTCAAGCGCCAACTGCTTTTCCATTTTGAGTGCCTCTGCACGGGTGTGCACTACGGGCAGGTGGTTGTAGAGACTGGGCCGCAAGTAGCTGCCGTACTTTTCTACAATGTTGGACGATAACTTGTGTCCCTTTGAGTTTCGGTATCCGGTTTTGTGTTGCTCCAGCCGCTCTTTGGGAGTTTTGCTGGTCATGCCAACATACAGACACTCCAGCACCCCGTTGAATTGCGGATTGGCTTCCCGAAACTTCCAATTTTCGGTAAACACGCGTTTCCTCAACTCAACAACATAAATGCGGTATTCTGTTTTAGGCATGGCAACAAAGATCTGGTTTATAATAAGAAACGTAGAATGCTGAGTAATTCTTGTCAGCGGTAGTCATTCTCTTTTAGCATTAATACTATCCTAATTGAGCATTCCCGCGCAGGCGGGAATCCATGCATGCTTCATTGAGATGTAAACCATGCTAGGTCGGAAGCCCCAGTTGCCATGGATTGAGAAACATTCAACTGTACTGGCTTTTCAATACTAATTAAGCATTCCCGCGAAAGCCGAAATCCATGTGTACTTCATTGAGATTTTAACCGTGCCGGGTCGAAAGACCCAGCAGGCATGGATTGAAAACAGGTAATTGTACCTGCGGGTTAGAGCTTCAGGAATGGATGTACTAAATGAGCCGTTCCTTCGGTCAGTTCCAGCCAATAACTTCCCTGTTGCAGATCAGCGATGGAGATATGGGTAATTTCACCCGACAGTTGCACGTTTTTGGCTTGGTACACTACATTTCCTAACACGCCAACTATACGAACATCATAGCTTGCAAAACCTTCTGCGCTGCGTTGCAGGAAAATTCTATCAGTAGCTGGATTAGGAAAAATGAGTAGACCCGCTTCTGAGGCCAGATCAGCTACGCTGGAAACGCATGGCAATAATTCGATTTCATCGATTCCAGTATGGTCTTGGGAGGTGGTCGTTTCAACGCTGTAAATTCCAGGTACAGAAACATCGATGGTTTGTGTCACTTCTCCTGTAGACCACAAATAATCGGTGAAACCCGGTCCTGCATCCAATGTTGCCGTGGTGCCGCATAATTCAAAGTCATCACCCAGGTTCACTAGTTCAGGGTCAACCAGGCATTGAAAATTGGTAAGTGTGCTATATTCAAAAGTTCCAAAATCATCGCTTCCCCCAAAATTAAGGGAAGAATTGGCCACGACACTGCCTGCCCAGCTCTGGTCAAATTTTGAGACTACCTCAATGGTGATGGGTGTTTGGTCACAACCTACGTTTCCGTCAGCATCGGTTTTTACAAAGTAGGCACGTACATCAGGGTCAAAGCCAATTGAGATGCCTGCCATACCGTAGCCTCCATCACTTAACACCTCTACATCAAACCCAATGTCATCGCCATCAGGAGCTCCATAGGCATTGGCCCATTGCACAGTACCTGAAGCGTCCATTTTGACAAGAAAGCCATCGCGCGAACCCGGATTGGTAGCACTGTTCGTATCGTTCATCTCTCCAGTTAGAATTATTCCACCATCGTTGGTTAGCTCCATATCTTCGAGGCGCATATGTTTTGTGGGGGTAACATATCCATTGTCCCATTCTTTTATACCACTGCTACTGGTTTTAACCAGCCATATCATTTGTTTGCCTACGTTCGAATTGGAAGCTCCCATCCAGCCACCCAGCAAATATCCCCCATCAGGCATTTGCACCACGGATTCGGCATTAAAAAACGGAATCTGACTACAGCCAAATTGACTACAGCCGTAGTAGCGTGACCATTGCAAGGTTCCTGAAGAAGATACCTTGACCATTCCCATAAAATCATCCAGTCCTGCAAAGCCTTTTCCTTCCACCTGCACGGCCATAAGGTATCCACCATCGTTGGTTTGGATAACATCTTCTGCGCGTCTGAACTCGTCTTCCTCATATTTGTATGTCCAGGTGACACTTTGGTTAGCAGCAAATTTTTTCAGTATCACGTTGAAAGGTTGCTCCCCTATTCCGGGGTTGTAGGTTCTGCCGGCCATTACCCATCCACCATCAGACGTGGGTTGAATTACATGGGCAACATCAGGACCTGTTTCTCCGAAATGACGGGTGGTCTGTTCCAATCCGTTAAAATCGGTTTGCACCAGATACATTTCCAGCAACAATCCGCTGAAACTTTCAGTATATCCTACTGCAGCATAACCATTGCTCGTCTCCATGACATCATAAAACAAATCATCGGTTTGGCCAGCACCTCCGGTAACGACAGACCATTCCTCTTCACCATCTTCATCTAGCTTTAACAGGTATCCCTCCACGCCAAATCCGGCTACTTCGGTGAAACCTGCCATGATATAACCACCATCACTGGTTTCCTTGACAGAAGTAATCTGCTGGTCGTTTACATTGCCATATGTATAGGCGAATTGCTTTTGCTGTGCCCACGAAGTAATCGTAAGAACACAAAACGTGAGGAGGGTAAAAAGTTTCATAACAAATGAGGTTGAAATAGGGTGAATAAGGAGGGGTAAATTTACGGTATAATTCTACTCCTGTAGTTGCTGCACAGGAATATAATGGCCCGAAATGATTTTGTGTCCCTCGTCAACATTGTATTTAGTCGCGTCAGGAATCACTGCCACTAGAAAAGAGTTGCTTGAAAGGCCCTACCTGATTCGTCTTTTGACCAGCTGGTTAAAAGCATTTCATGTAGTGATGCCCAGAATGTCGTGAGTATTTTACTTCTCTGAATTCAGATAGGTGAAGGCCATATCTCTGACGATGTTGGTATGGTACTTTCCATTTTCTGACCGAAAGGATAGCCAGCGATCCTGCTTCTTTGCACCTTCTGCCCCCCTATACCTTTTGGGCAATGAACGCTTGTAGTACGTAAGTTTTACGGAATATTTATTGGGGGCCATTGGCTTCACTGTATTCTTGCCAAGATGGTAAATGGGAGGGTTAAAATTTGGGCCGCTGTATTCAACATTTATTGGGCCATTCAGATACTCTTTAACGTAAAATAATACATGATTGTAACTGGGGGAATAGCAGTTAAAGGACAATTTGAACTTTCCTCTTTTTTTGACATTCTCTACCCGCCAGGTAACTGTATCTTGAAATGACAGGAATTCTTCAATGAGTGGATAGTTCGGAGTTCCTCGCTCTCTTATCGTTCTAAAAAGCGCATTTGCTTTGGGGTATTCCCTGTTGTAAAATAGTGATGATGCTCTTTCATAATCCGCATAACAAGAGCCTTCATATTCCTGATAGAAACCTTCATTTTTGACAATATTCCCCAAAGTGTCGACCCGCAATAGCTCATTGCACCGATTTACAGCTCGAATCATCGTGTTTTCATCCCCGAAAAGAAAACACCGCAAATCGATGACTTCATAGTAATCCGATTGGGAACTGTCATTGAAACCAGGCGATAGTTGCACGTGTAAATTGTGCATTGATCGCAAAATTATTCTTCCTAATGTGTCTCGATAAGAAACAACACCACTCTCTCGGGGCCCTACTTCGGTTACTCCCCTAATTATCACATGGCCGTCTCCCCATCCAAGACAGGAAAGGGTTTGCGATGCCCTGGAATACATGAAAACCCCAGTATTATTAACAGCCAATGTATCCACTTGGGCATAACCAACCGTTGTCAGCAATATTACCAGCAATCCCGAAAATGATTTTTTCAACATGTTTCCTGTCTGCCCTGCTATTTTCTGATGTAAGAAACCGTATACGGCTGAGTCGAATGATACGTAAAATACCATAATTCCATCGTGCTGGAATCCACGAGGTTCAATATACAATCATATGGAGGCCAATTCATCGCGCAACCGGTAACACTGACACTGTCTGTGACTTTTCGAAAACTATACGGGTGAATGAGATTGGCTGGCTCGATATCCACATAGCCGCCTTTATCAACGAATTCAATTTCGCGCTGCAACGAATCATTTGAAACCCAAGTCCCCAAGATTAAGCTGACGGGCACCCGAATGTTTTTATTCGCCTGTCGCAAGCTTTCTATGCTGCCTTGTGCGAACACACCCTGCTGCAAATGACACCAGGTTATTACTAAAAATACGACTATTACTCTGGATAGAATCATTGGACCATTGCTTTCATTCATCAACGCTTACTTCGTTGTTCTGGTGTGCTTGCGGATTTTAAGGACTCCCCCGGATTTGTAAGTTATGAAGTTAGCATTTTTGCTTGGGAGCAACTTGAACCATGCCGGGTCTAAAGACCCAGCAGGCATGGAAAACAGGACTTAATGCCTGCCGGGTCTTTCGCCCTAGTGTATATACATAAGTCCATTTTTCAGCCCCCATCCCTGTTTGATATCCTGGAACCTTTTAATTCCATTAATCATGGTAATGAGGCCAGGCGGCTTAAGAGAAGGTAGTGCCTTCCATCCTCCAGGTCTGGCAATAATCCAACTAGCAAAAGCTAATTGTTTGTGGTGGTAAGGATTCTTTTGTTTGTCTGTTTTGCCCTGTAGCTGTTGGTTTAGTGCTTTGAGTAAGGATAGTTCATTGGAATCGAATGCACTATCAAGTGTTTGACCAATAGAAGCATCGCGAGCTTTGGTGAGTTGGATCGCTTTAACAGCAGCAGCAATTGCCAGTACAGCAAGTTTGGCAAGACGCTTGTAATCTTCTATTTCACTACTTTCTATATCAAGACCTTTTAATTTAACTGTTCTAAACAATTGTTCGATCCACCAACGTTGGGCATACCAATCGATGATCTTTCGAGCTTGTTGAAAATCAGTTACCTGGTGCGTTGTTAGTAGTCTCCAATGGACAGGTTGTTGTTGTCCTACCACCGTGCTGGTTCATTCTCGAACATCCACCACAGTGATCTCCATAGACTTGGGAGCCTTGGTGTTCCAAAAGACATCAGGGCGTGCTATTTTTACTTTACCAAAACGGACTTCAAGCAAGGCTGTATGAGCACTTCTTTTATCTGTACGAGGTAAGTCTATAGTGTACTTTCCTTGAGAGAGAAGTTGATCCGTCCATTCAAATAGCTTGTGTATACACTAGGTCTTTCGACCCGGCAGTGTAAAATCACCCTGAAGCCAAATTAAGCCGTTTCCAGGCGTTCATCCCTCCCTGGAGGTGAAACACCTGCTCAAACCCCTTTTTACGCAAGAGTGCCAGCGCCTGAGTACTCCTCTGCCCCGATTGGCAATAAAGCACCACCCGTTCGGTTTTATTGAGCTCTGCCTGCCGTTCAGCCAACTGTCCCGAAGGAATCAAGTGCCCACCGATGTTATACTCCTCGTGCTCGTCCAACTCACGAACATCGACCAATTGGGGCTTGTCTGCGGATTCCAGCCAACTGCTCAAAGTAGCCGAATCAACGGTCCAGGCTTGTTCTTCGGGCGCACAATTCCATTCGTATTGCCCCAATTCTGAGACCCGGTTGACTGGATTCGCCTTGATTCTTAACTCATAAAAGGCCGTGGATTGGCCATCAACCGTCAACAACCTACCAGAAAGGGAATCGCCCAATCCGGTAATGCACTTCACGGCTTCAGTAGCTTGCAGCATGCCGATAAGTCCAGGCATAATACCCAAAACGCCCCCTTCTGCACAATTGGGTACCTCGCCCTCATCTGGCATTTCTGGAAAAATATCACGGTAATTTGGTGATTCGGCAGTAGCGTTAAAAAGTGACACTTGTCCTTCCCAGCGGTTGACGGCCCCATACACAAGCGGCTTCCCGGCAATAACACAGGCATCATTCACCAGATAACGGGTTGGGAAATTATCACTTCCGTCCACCACGATGTCGTGGCGCTCTACCCACTCTAACGCGTTGTCCCGATTGAGGTGCAGAGCCTCTCCTACGATGTGACAATCGGGAAATTGCTGCCCCAACCGTTTTTGGGCTACGAGTGCTTTGTTCTGACCGATATCGGTGGGATCAAAAAGGATTTGACGGTGCAGGTTGGTGCCACTCACAGTGTCTCCATCCAACACAGTCATGTGTCCGACCCCACTGGCGGCCAGGTATTGCAGCACGGGACAACCGAGTCCTCCGGCACCAACAACCAACACTTTTGCGGCTTTGAGTCGCAGCTGATGTGCTTCATCAAATCCGGGTAAGGTCAGGTGCCTGCTGTACCGCAGTCGCTCGTCATCGGTGAGTTTGCCCCCTTGCATGCTTATGTTTTGTTCGCCTGTAAATGTTGGCGTACCTGTTCTAAATCTTCCGGTGAATTCACATTGGTAAGCGCCTTGTTATCATACGCTTCCACCAGTTTCACATCGGAGTTAATCAACACTTTTCTGGGACAAGAATATCCTTGGGTCAGGAAGTTCAATAGAACCAGATAAGCCTTGGGCTCCCAAATGGTAATCAAGGGTTCGGGAAACTCCGATTCAGGGTTGATAAAGGCTGTTGCTAATTTGGAAGGGTCGCGTTCTGCAAACAATTGCCCCAACAACCGATTGTCCACCAGCGGCAAATCACACGCTACAGCCAACCATGCGGATTCCGGTTCTTGCCGAAATGCCGATAAAATCGCCCCAAAAGGACCTAATCCGATAAAGGTATCGGTGATGATTGGAAGGGTTAAACTGTCTGTCCCCTCCTGCCCGGAACGCACGGATAGAAAGGTTTCTGTGCAAAACGCATCAACCAATTGGGCCAAATGCTCCCTTTGTGGAACACCGAATAAGTCAATCAATCCTTTGTCTGTGCCCATGCGCACACTTTTGCCACCGGCTAATACCAATCCTCTTACCGGAGAAACAGCAGATAGAACCTGCTCGTGCACCCAACTCACAATGGCCTCGTGATCATCCAGTGATAATTGTGGGCATGCCCCAAGTTCAGGCACCGCCTGTAGTAAATCCTCAGGAATAGCGGCCACATCAGGTGCCAGCAGCACCAAGCCCGGGTTAGTCAACCAGTGCACCCGTTTTTTGAGGGACGCAGCCTTCTGGGGGTCGATGACAACGATTTGCCCCTGCGCCTCAAAGTGGTTGCCGTTGACAAGAATCAGATCCTGATCGTTGAAATACATCCTGCGCTGATAGCTGTTGGGATCGGCCAGTAAGTCTATTCTACGGGATTCAATTTTATCTGTAAATACAGCAGCCATGTTGGTGTTGTAAGAAACTTCTCCCTCGCCATCACCTTGATGATCTGCGTCTACATATAACACATTGCAACTTTCTGAAAAAGAATTGCTTAAAACATTTGACAACTCTTTTATTCCTGAACAAGGAGTTCCCAAAATTGCCCATTCATTGCGGCCAAAATGCCCCAATTGAGGTCGGTTCAGTTTCGTGTGTTTGTTATGCTTCTTCCCTTTTGAAGTCATGTTTACCTCCGGATTTTTCAATCAATAGGGTTTCTTTGATAACGATGTTGTGCGACAGCGCTTTACACATATCGTAAATCGTCAATGCCGCAACCGATGCTCCGGTTAAGGCTTCCATCTCAATGCCCGTTTTCCCGGAAAGGCTGGCCTCACAGAGAATAATCACCTCGTTGTTTTGACCCACCCGAATTTTAATGTCGCAATGTTCCAGCCCCAGCGGATGACACAAGGGGATTAATTCGCCTGTTCTTTTGGCAGCCATGATACCTGCGATGATGGCCGTTTGAAACACAGGCCCTTTGGGTGTTTGCAGTTCATCGCCCTCTAACGCCTGCATTATCTTGTCGTCCAAAACCACGGTACTTCGGGCTTTGGCCACTCTTTTGGTCACAGCTTTAGCAGAGGTATCCACCATGGATGGCAGGCCATCGGCACCAATATGTGACAGTTCTTTTTCCAACATTAACGGTAGGTAATCAGGGGAAATGCTTCGCCCTTGTTAAACGTATCGCGGCCTTGTGGTAACTCCAGAAAACCATCGGCATCCCCTAAGTTAGCTAAATCTCCACTGCCATGCCCTACAATCGGCTCTGCCAGTAGTTGTCCGGAAGTATCATATACCACCTTTACTTGCAGGAAATACTGCAAATCCGGCTTAAAATAAAAATCTGTGGTGAGTGCAGCAAACGGGTGCTCAAAAGGCGGCAATCCAAGAGAGTTGCGCAACCAGGGTTCAAAATACCGTTTGGCGCACATGAAAGTCGACACAGGGTTGCCCGGAAAAGCAAAAACCACGGCTTTGCCGGTCAAATAACCAAACCAAAATGGTTTCCCGGGCCGTTGCCGTACTTTGTGAAAGGCCTTCGTCACCTGGAGTTCTTCCAGTATTTCCGGCACATAGTCCAATTTTCCCTTGGATACTCCTCCGCTCATCAAGATGACGTCAAAGGATTCCAGGTATTTGGAAAGCACTGCCCGGATTTCATCGCGTTTATCGTTGAGGTGCCCGGTCTCGGCAGCGATGCCCGATTGTTGGAGCAATGCTACCAGCGTGTGCACATTGGAGCGTCTCACCTGGTGTTTTAAGGGAGTTGCCCCCACTTCCACCAATTCATCTCCTGTGGAAACAACAATGACCCGAGGCAATTTCTTCACCAATAGCTTCTCACGGCCAATGGTTGCAGCGACTCCTAGTTCTGCTGGTGATAAGACTGTATTTTCAGCTACCAGCAAATCTCCCGTTTTTCGGTCTTCTGCTTGCAGATGAATGTGTTGACCTTGTGTGATATTTTCTACCTCAATTGTAGCCCAACCATCCGCGATGGCGACATCCTCGTAGCGGATAACCGTATCTGCACCTGTTGACAGCATGGCTCCGGTCATGATTTCGAGGCAGCCATCCATGGCTGTTAAAGGCTGGTCAGGTGATCCAGCAGCCTGCAATCCATGTATTTCAAATTTGCGCTGGCCTTTGGCAAAGGCATCCCAGTTGATGGCGATACCATCCATCATCACCCGGTTGAACGGTGGAAAGTCGCGGTCAGCATGCAGTTCTTCGGCCAGCACACGCCCCTGCGCCTGTTCAAAAGGAACCAGTTCGGTTCCAAAATCTCTCTGGTGAGCCAACACCGCTACTGTTGCTTCTGTTACTGTTATCATCCGCCAATTGTTGTCATTGATTCCATCACCGGGCCTTTTTCCCGGTTGTTTTCAGCCTCGATTCCATCTTTGGCCCGGTTGCCAACAGCGTGTCGAAATGCTGTCTTTAATTCTGAATCGGACGCTCCATTGCGCATCAGTGTTCGCAAATCGAGCACGCCATTGTCGTAGAGACAAGTTTTGAGACCTCCCAACGGAGTAATGCGAATGCGGTTGCAACTGCCACAAAACGTGCGGCTAAAAGACGGTATAACACCCAAGGTGCCCAGATGGCCCTTTGGCTTGTAAAGTGTTGCTGTAGCACCCCATTCAGCGTCAAGAGGAGCCAAATCAGAATAAGCTGAATGCAACACCTCCATTATTTTTTTGTGATTCCAGATCAGTTCCTGGTGGCGGTTTCCAGCTCCGTTGAAAGGCATTTCTTCCAGAAAACGAACTTCTACCGCATGTTTCCGCGTCAGCTCTGCCATGGGTACAATGTCTTCCGAATTGATACCATCCATAACCACCATGTTAATTTTGGTGGAAATGCCCACTTCCAGGAGTTGATGAAACGTGTCGAGCACAGGCTCCAACAGGTCACGCCTCGATATCTTAAAGAACCTTGTTTTATCCAGCGTATCCAGGCTTAGGTTGATGGGACCAATTTTCAACCGTTTTAAATCCAAAATATGGGGGGCTGTTAACACCCCATTCGTGGTCATGCTCACCTGTTCGATGCCCTTGATTTGCGTCAGGCTTTCTAAAAACGGCACTAGATCTTTTCTTACAAATGGCTCTCCACCAGTAATGCGGACCTTTTTAATCCCCACCTCGGCCAGCACCGATGTCAACCGGTGCATCTCTTCGTAACTCAGCAATTCATTTTGTGGCAGGTGCGGGATACCATCGGCCGGCATGCAGTAAAAACACCGCAAATTACAGCGGTCTGTAACTGCTAAACGCAGGTAAGTAATCGGTCGGCCGTGGTTGTCGATGAGTTGGGACATGCACTGCGAATTTAATTCATTTAGGGTGATCGACTATTACTTCTGACTTCTTATACGTCTTAATATTTTGCATCGAATTTCAACCTTTTGGACTGCTACCAACCGTCAAACCATAAATGTTTTGAGCAGCAACATAAGGCACCCGGTATAAATGCGGGACTGATAAGTATTCTCAGCAAATCCCTTGCATTCTACAAAGATCTGTACTTATCTTAGATTTCCCAGCTAGTTTATTCTTTTCGCGAAATCCCCCCTGCTATTCTTCTGGAGCATTAATTATTCACTAATTAAATCTTCAGTTATGAGAAAAATAGTATCTATTCTGTTGGTGGCGGTAGCCTTGTTTGCCTTTGTTGAAAGTCAGGCAGGTATTGTCATCACCAACGCTCAACCTTGTACCTATATGGTTTATCTGGCACTGGCGCCCATTGGCACGTGCAATACCGGTGCCATCAATCCCAATGCCATTCCGGTAGCGGTTCCTCCTTTTTCTGTTACTCCCATCCCCTGTCCACCAGGAGTTGAGGTAGTAGGAGTTTGTATTCAGGAAACGGCACCATTTATTGTTCCAGCGGGTGGCGGTTGTGTCGGACTTGCGGGGCCTGCTTGTATAAGCTTTCCGCTAGCAGTCCCTGCTTTTGGGACTTGTGGAATGCCAGTTGTCTTCACTCCTGGTTTGCCTGCGGCCTTGAATTTCTAATTTTTTCACCCAATCAAAATTCACCCATTCGGTTCTGAAGATGCACCATCGAAGCATCGTTTAGGTGAAATTCATATCTCAATTTATCAATCAACTTAAAAACACGAAATCATGACAAAATATGCATCTATTCTAGTCGCGTTAGTAATGACCTTGTTTGTTTACACCGAAACTCAGGCAGGTATTGTCATTACCAACACACAACCTTGTACCTATATGGTTTATCTGGCACTGGCGCCCATTGGCACGTGCAATACCGGTGCCATCAATCCCAATGCCATTCCGGTAGCGGTTCCTCCTTTTTCTGTTACTCCCATCCCCTGTCCACCAGGAGTTGAGGTAGTAGGAGTTTGTATTCAGGAAACGGCACCATTTATTGTTCCAGCGGGTGGCGGTTGTGTCGGACTTGCGGGGCCTGCTTGTATAAGCTTTCCGCTAGCAGTCCCTGCTTTTGGGACTTGTGGAATGCCAGTTGTCTTCACTCCTGGTTTGCCTGCGGCCTTGAATTTCTAATTTTTTCACCCAATCAAAATTCACCCATTCGGTTCTGAAGATGCACCATCGAAGCATCGTTTAGGTGAAATTCATATCTCAATTTATCAATCAACTTAAAAACACGAAATCATGACAAAATATGCATCTATTCTAGTCGTGTTAGTAATGACCTTGTTTGTTTACACCGAAACTCAGGCAGGTATTGTCATTACCAACACACAACCTTGCGCTTACACTGCGACACTGTACATGGCACCAATTGGCTCTTGTGCAACTATTGCACCTGTCCCGGTAGCTGTTCCGCCATTTTCGGTTGCTGCATTTCCTTGTCCGGCAGGATTTACCGTTGTTGGAGTTTGTGTACAGGAAGTTTTCCCTGCGATATTTCCCGCAGGCGGTGGCTGCATAGGGCTTGCAGGTCCTCCTTGTGCCGGTTTCCCATTGGGTATTGCAGCATTTGGAAGTTGCGGCATGCCTGTCGTTTTCACTCCTGGTTTTCCAGCGGCTTTGAATTTCTGATAAGCCAACAGCTTCTTACACCATCAAACAACAAGAGGAGATCTGCCGATGACGCGGATCTCCTCTTTTATTGGTTTTATGGATTGGAAATTAATACGGTTCCATTTCTCCGATCTGGAAAGTAGTTTTGAATCATTGCTAAATTGCGCGCAATTGGCAACTGGTCGATTCTTTCTCACTAATGGGAACGACCACCCATTATCTGGTATATGTTGGGACAATCCAAGGCCGCACTGATTAACAACTCCTGTACTTGCGTCCAGGGCGCGTCATAACCGATGGTAACGGTAGTGTTCAGAATTAAACCCAACTCCTTCGCTGCCGAGCCCTGAAAAACGGGAGAATCAGACCCTGGCAGGTAGGGAAAAACAAATATGAACATGAAAGCATAGACCACAAACCGAACGATGTTGAAGGTCGGTTTGGCCCAATCGGGATAAAACCCAGGAACATCGAGGGTTGCTTTTTCAACTTCAGTTGTGACAAAATGAAGAAAGCGCACAAGGTACCGCGTCATGACAACAATCACGACTATGGCAACCAACTTGGGAATGTAATTAATGACTCCCCAAATCAAGTCTTTGAACGGCCCCAGGACATACCCAAACAACTTTTCCGAATACCCTTGGGTGGCTGGAAAAATACTAAAGACTACTGGCAGCGATACATACAACAGAATAGCATAGACCAGTACCCGCAACGCTTTTGTTACCAAGAGTACTGTTTCTAATTCCCTTGAAGCTGATAACAATTCCACATTTCTGAAATGAAATCCGTTGAACCAATTGTTTTTTGCTTGTGAATGGTCATGAGCAACCACCTGAAACCACGGTTGATCAACCCAATGAGCAATCCTAGCATCACCAGCGATAGCAGCAGCAACCCCATTCTGATCAACAACTGTTTTAAGTTGACATTGTACAACCCTGGGGCAGTTCGTCCTTTAGAATAGCCAGGTATTTTTCCGCGACCTCTGTCTCAGACATACCTTGTGCCTCAGCATCGCTGCGCGTAATGGTCATGATGATCTGATTCTTATAGCGCAAATCGATGGCTTTTTCACCTTCCTGGACCAGCAGCGAATCCAGGTCCAAATCACTGAGCAAAATCAACCGGTCCAGTCGCTCGGAGATAGCACGCGCTCTTTCCTCAGCCGAGCAAGGACCCAGCCGCGAGTATACATTAAACAAGGTGTCACCATCAACAATCACGGGAACAGGCTTGCGTTGCTGCTTTACCTCAGGCTCTGTGACTGGAGTACCCTCAGCCTGCTCGGTAGTTCCAGGTTGCTGAACTGCCAGGGATTGCTGAGAAGTTTGAAGTTCAGGGGATTCTTGCGGCTCCGCACCGTTAACTTGTTAAGCCGCAGTGGTGTTTTGTGCCCAGGAAGCGGACAAATTCAACAACAACAGGTAGCAAATCAATAAAATCGGCAATCGAAGATTTTTCGGCATCATCTAAAAACTCTATTTGTTCTTTGCTGTAAAATTGAGCAGCTCTTTTGCCCGTGTCCTCAGGAAGCAGCAAATTAACCGTTTTTCATGGGGTTGCAAAACACTTCTGATTCCGGCTACTAATCTCTTAAAACGGGACCAATTGAACTGCTTTTCAAATGAAGATCGCGCTGTGGGAATGGAATCTCCACCTTACTTTCTCTGAATTTACGATCAATGGCGTATCGTAAATCACTTCTGGTATTGCCCACGACAAAAATATGCTCACTCCAAAAATAGAGGGTGAAATTCAACGAGGATTCTCCAAAGTCGTTAAAACGAACAAAGGGTTGGGGCTGGTCACAAATGTCACTGTGCTCCTTTGCACATTCCAACAGTATACGAGTGACCAATTCAACATCTGAACCGTAAGCGACTCCAACTTCAACAATGAAACGGGTCTTCTCGTAGTTATGACTCCAATTGATAACCTTCTCCGAAACAAACTTGTGGTTGGGTACAATAAAAACGGTTTCGTCCTGGGTAATGATTTGTGAGGTTCGCAGATTGATCTCTTTCACTCTGCCTACGACCCCATCGACCTCAATCGTATCTTCTACCTGAACAGAGCCCTCAAAAAGCAAGAAGACGCCAGAAACCAAATCATTGAACAGTTGTTGCAGTCCGAGGCCAATACCAACACCCAATGCTGCTATTCCTCCCCAAAGAAAACTAAGTCTAATACCGACCGATTGAATACAGGCTATGATGGCGATGACCCAAACAAAGTACTTCACCAATAGAATCAATGAATGCCTTCGTCCGGTATCTAAATCTTCTCTGCGATGAACCAGGAAACTGAAAATCGACAACATAATCTTGGTGAACACCAAAATTCCAACAGCCATAAGCAGATTATACACATTTAGCGTGTAGTCATCCAGCACCAGTAGCTTATACTTTACTATTTCATTGAATGTCATGAGTTCAGCAGCTTATTCTGTTTTGTGAAAATAACCAATTCCTCAGCAAACTTCGTTAAAAGCGTTAATCAAAAAAAGGCTGACCCGAAGAATCAGGCCCCTCCTTTTAGGACTGGAGAAAAATGGATTAACACACAACAAATTATCCCGTAAACGACAATTTTGAAAGACTCAACTAATATTTTTCAATTAATCAATGACACTACCGTTTATTCTTATGAGCCTGGTTCGCCCAATATCATCCACAAAAGTTTTGACCGTGGCATGACCTGGCCTCAATCTGATACGACAGTTTTTTTTGGCACTGCTCTATTTTTCGATGGGCAAATCGGATTTGCGTCAAATAACAGCATTGATACCATCCTACAAAAAGCCGTTGTGAATATGCTCAAAACGACTAATGGCGGCACTAGTTGGGATACAACCGACACGTACTGCCTCCTGGTACATACATTTACCTGCTTCAAAATGAACAGGACGGAACGGTTTATCAAGGAGGATAGTTGCTCTATAGGAAGCTTTCAAACTAACTCGCAATCGACAGTGTTAGTCCTTCCAGATCGGGACGCACCCATTGCCTGCGGGCCTTGACCGACCAAAGCAAATCCTGGCTGTAGTATTGCAACGGATAGTCTCTGCTGGCAATGGAACTTTTCACGATTTCCTGGCATTGTTCTTCAATGGATTTTTGGCGTTTTCCATCGAGAAATCTCGCTACGGTCCACAACCAAAACCGGGTCAGTGTTTCGTGGTATCCCTCTTTGTCAGAATTGGGTGTACCAACCGATTGGTTGTGTCGGATGATAAATCCTTTGACCATCTCGTTGGCAACACTCATGTTGTGCCTGTTAACATACCATACAGCGGCAATTAAATGCGCTTCATGGTTCCATTCTGTTCGGGCAAGTTGCTGGTTTTCAAACAGCCAAATCAATCGTTGAATATCGGTGTAAGCAATTTTTCGGATCATCTATTATACTAACGAAAATTAACTTTTAAACGTTGGCGAGGCGATGATTTAATAGCAATTTCCGGGCCAGAGAGGCAACGGGATTACAGCCTTCTGTCCATGCCTCAATAACAAAAGGTAATAACCCACTCTTTTCCAAGCTTATCCAGCTTTCATGACAATGAATGGTAGAGAAATCAAAAGCGAATAGCACTTCCTTTTCCACTTGACAAGGTGCTTTGTCATCGAATCAAAACGACACGCCCCGTCTCATTCCCGGAAATGATCCGATCGTTGTGTTTCCCGTCATACTGTAAAGAATAAACGTAAACTCCCAAAGGCCCCAATTGTCCATGCACCTCGCCAGACCACCCTGCTTGCGGGTCATTGGAGTGAAAGACCAACTCTCCCCACCGGTTAAAAATTCGAAACTCGTAGTCCCGAAAACGGCAGTCACTTTTTGGCTTGAATCGTTCATTTAAGGCATTACCATTGGGCGTAAATGCTGAAGGAATGTATACAGCACAAGGGCATTCTTCCCAGGCAACTTCGATGGTATCACCCAACTGAAAACAAACATCTGTTGTTTGTACCCAGTATTCTCCAGCTTCTTTTACTTCCAGAGCAGTTGTTTCCGACAGGTCTGACCACAAGACGCTTTGATACAAATTTTGCTCGACACTTAACAGCAGGTTCTCTCCGGGACAAAAGGCGGTATCGTTGCCTAACTCGGGAACCAACGGTTTGTGGTTAGCCAGCAGCAGTGTATCGCTGAAGACACAATTTCCATCCGAAACTTCTACCCAAATGGTTGCTTCATCCTTGACGAGGTAACGATCCCCAACACGACCATTGTGCCACCTATAAGTCGCACCAGCATCTGGCCCTGCCACCAGCATCAATGTATCTGCCGGACATTTTGTAGTGTCGGCTCCCAAGTCTGGCTCCAAATCGGGATGGTAAGCTATTCGAAAGGTATCGCGGAAAACACAGCCGTTGTCGGATTCCGCCCAATGTAGTCCAGGTTTTTCAATGAACAACATTTCGGTGCCTTTTCGGGGTATCGACCAACGCACCGCCCCAGCAATGTATCCGAGGTCATAAGTTACTGGTTCGTGCGGACAGAGGGTGGTGTCGGATAAATCAAATACCTCTGCTGCCTGAACGGTTATCACCTCCGTATGCGAATTGGTATATACAGTGTTTCCAAAATAGTAACTGCCCTCCAGGGTAACCGTGTAACTCCCTGAGTCGGCATACACATGTTGCGCGTTGGAAAAGCGGCTGCTGTCGTTTTCTCCAGAGGCAGGATCGCCAAAATTCCAACGAAAATGGATGCTATCGGCATGTGGTGCCTGCGTTTGTGGGAAGAATAAAATTGGCTCATTGGAGCAGGCTCCATCCCAGGAAAAGCCTGCCTTTAGCGTGGCCGGAAACAAATCACTGGTATTGACATAAGGCAGTCCGCGCAAAGAGTGCCGACCATCTAGAAAAACACCATCCCGAATGAAGTTACAGAACGGTCCCGGCAAATTGGGCTGATCAATTACTCCAACATAACCATAGTCGGCAATGGCACAGTAAATTTTACCATCAGGCCCCAACTGCAAAGAATAGTAGTAGTTCTCCCCTGGTTGCTTGGCGATCTCCGTTTTCGCCAGTTCAATGCTAAACAGCTGAGCAGCTATAAGCAGGTCGTACTGTGCAATCAAAGAATGAGTTGGGTTGTGCCAATTGAGGTAAGAAATATACAACTTGCTGTTGTCGGAAGAGAACTCAATTCCGTAGGCAAACAGTGCTTCCCCCAAGGCTATATCGGTTAGAAATTGCAGCTCCCCCGTTACATTGTTGAAGAAAAACATCCTGGATTCATTCCCGAACTGAACGTGGTCAACCGAGTTGGTGTAGACCAACAATTGACCGTTGGGCGATAGTTTCATGTTGCTCAAACCAAAGTTTGTCAGCATTCCGGCCGGAGATTTAACGGGAGCACCAAAACCTGCTGAAGTCAGCGGAAATGACAAAAATTCATCGGTGGTATGGTCTAGCACAACCACCCAATAATCGTCCCCATTGAAATGCCGGGTAATGGCCATTTTTTCTTCTGAAAACGGGTGTAACGGCAGGTTTTTCATGCCGACCACGACATCACCAAAACCTCCGTTGAGTTGCATGTCTACCACCGAATAATAGACACCATCCTGTCCTTGGTAATAGTCGGTGTGAATGATGTAATGTCGGTTGGGATTGCCTGGCCATTGTGCTGTGACCACCTGCGAAGAGGATGAGTTGCCAATCAACCCGGCACCATTGGGCATTTGCAAGTGGTTCGCTGACCAGACCTGCTGGCCGTTGGTATAAAACAACAACTGTCCTGATGGATCACTGGCCACACTGCACCCTTCACTTTGGCTCATGGCTCCGTCCACTGTTGCACTGGGAGGATTTGTGTCAAACCGCAAACCGGCTTTGTCTCCGAAATACCAGAAGTTAGAAGCAGACTGCGCCTGTGCAGGATTTCCCGTCCAGCAACTACCTATCATTATCGCCAGTAAAAGGCAGAGCCATAAAGCCGGCTTTGTGGTTTGTTCCGGGAACATTTTGGGGATGCTAACGTGTTTTAAAACCAGGCTATCGCGGCTAGAACGAAGCTGATCAACGTTTAGTATACACCGAACCAATTTTACCCTAATTCTTGTTCCAGGCTACTTGTGAATCTCTTTTAATGGAGCCGGGAGAAGCCCATTCGATCGCTGAAAGCGTTGTCAAAAGTGCCTTTAAAATTGAGCTTTTTGTACACAATTTCCCACTCGGTTAAATGGGGGTACATCGCGTCCAGGCGTTGGTGGTTGAGTTGGTCCAGGTAAAGGCCCCAGTGTAACCGGGCATTGTATTTCGGGTCCATCATCTCCTCCTCCACTCTGTGCAGGATATCCATACCACCGATCACATTTTTGATGGAGAGCACTTCAATTGTGGCCGTTTTGCGTTGGTTCATCATGGAGAGATACGCGGGCGATTCATCGACAAAACGAATGGCAATGGGTGCTGGATGGTATTGACTTTTGGTGGCAGCTTCTACGGCCATTTCCAAAATGCGATCTACCGCAGGTATCAATTCATCTAAACCTACCGCTATTTCTATCGCATAGCCAAAAAATTTCAATTGTTGCGAGCCCTCGTTCAATGCACGATACGATCGTTCCAGGTAACCGCCTCCGTCCTCTTTGTGATCCACCAATCGTTTGAAGGAGTTCTCCAGATTTTTGGGAATGTTTTGTGGTTTGCGGTTAAAGACCCAGGCGGAAATGATTCCAGCAATGGAGATGCCGGATAAGAAGGTAGCAAAAAAATTGCGCTCGCGTTTTTCTGCTTTCCGCTTTTTACCTGTGTCCTTTGGTTGGGGATGGTAATTTCTGGTGGTAATCAGGCAGCTGTGTTCGGCATTGGGACTTATCTTCCCTTCTTCGTTTACGGCATAAGGGTTGAGCATAATGGCCAGGTGGCGGTGTTCTTCCAAAAAGGCCATTTTGTCTTTTTCATAGGCCTTTTTAATCGCTTCCCAGCTGCTCAACTTTCGCTCTTCAAACAACCAGTAGCTGGGACCAACTTCCAGAATAACCGAATACACAATTCCCATGCATCCCATGCTAACAACCACTGCATTGAATGTTTTGTCATCCTGAATCAATTCGATTCCTTCTCGTTTGGCCCGTGATTGTACATAGGCATCCGGATCGGTGATGCCACCACTTGGTTCGATGCGGTACGTTTTGCCAGCCGAACTGATCAGCACCAGTGACTTCACAAAACTGGGATAGGCACCGATGTTGATGCCCGTTCCATGCGTTGAAGTGGACACTCCCCCAAAAACACCCTGTATGTCGGAACCACCTTGATTGAGGAGCCCTAAGCCTTCTTTCCAAAGCAATTCATTTAAGTCAACCACCAACGTTCCTGCCCCGGTTTCATACAAGTAGCGTTGCTCTTCCACGTCCTTACCATTGACGCGTGTTTGTACTTTGTAGCCATCCCGATAGGCTGCCTTTATGACCGAATCGTTTGCCCGCCTTTGGGGTGCAGTAAACCTCTTGGTGCTGATCAGTATATCGTTTGTTTTGGCAATGTCTGAAAGTGCATGACCGGAAGCCACGCACCTTACCTTGCGTCCGCGGGACTCGGCATCGCGAACGATTTCTTGCAGTTTTTGCAACGATTCAAAATCGTAATCTTTTAGCTTATCTGCCTGCTCGACCACGTTGTAGTGTGGGTTCTGCCCAGGAAAGAGGTATTGCAAGGGTTCTGCCCAGTGCAGCCCTATCCAGTTTTGCCAGCGCTGTCTTTCCGCGCTTTCGGGAATGGTGCGCTGTTCTCTTTTTTGAGCTTCTTCAATGGCTATGTCGATTTTCTCTCCACCAGCTACACGGTTGAGCATCAATTTGAGCAACCAGCGGACGGGTTTGAGTTTGAGCAGGTTGTTGATTTGACGCACATGCCATTCGCGTTCTTCGCGGGTACTTTTGTTGGTAAGCCAATCATCAAAAAATTCAATAAAATTGGGCATTGAATCATCCTTTTTGCTAAAAAGTGACCACAGGAGTGCCATCAACAATGACCACAAAAAACGAAAAATCATTAAGATCAAAACCGGAATTCGGAGGAGTGTGCGCATATCTTCTCAGATTTAGGATTAATATAGGTATCGAAAGTTTTGCATTTCCAATTACAAATACAAGCGTAGAAATACGGTTTTTTCTGCACAGAAATTTTCAATATATCCTCCGATTTTATACTATTGCCTCTCCAACCCTTTGACCTGTTAATATGAATTTTTTTACCCGAAATTTCCATGCATTCATGGCGATACTTGCCATGTTTTTTTTGCTGTTCCCTACCCTCCATGCACAATCTGAGTACGGTTTCCATTATCCAGACACCTTGCCAATGGAGTATTGGCCTGATCACGAATCACGGAGTAAAGTAATACTGGACAATGTTCCTGCTTCTTACATGCAGGAAGAACCTCTTCTGGTTCACCGATATGCTGACAACAGTGCCTTTGCCATTGCCTCCTATATTGCTGGTGGTGCCATTTACCCTGGATGGTATGAGTTTGAAAACTACCTAAACGAGGTGCTGCAACAGGTAATGCCAGAAGAACTCAAAGAACATACGAACATCCATATTTTCCTTGTCAAAGATGGCAACCTCAATGCTGGAATGTCTGCTACTGGCGATATGTTTATCAATGTGGGTCTAATGGCTAATATTGAAAATGAGGCGGCACTCGCAGGCATTTTAGCGCATGAGTTAGCGCATTATTATTTACAACATTCTGTTAAAGGACATTACAAATTTAACCGAAAGAACAAGTATGGAGACTGGGGCTTATTAGGAAGGCAACAAAAGCTGGAATATAAATTTTCCAGATTTCAGGAACAGCAGTCGGACTCCCTCTCCCTGGAGTGGATGTTTCGGTCAAATTTTGATCTAAAAGGGTCAGTTGATGCCTTCCGAATGATGAAAAGGGATGAGGCTCAACTCATTCGGCACAGTTTGCTCTCGGGTAAACTGACTGCTCGTTCGCACCCCCTAACAGATGAAAGACTTGCCGATATAAACAAATTCATCCTTCAGCACCCAGCACAATCAGGCAAAAAATTTGTGGTGAATGAAAGCCTCTTTAAAAAATTTCAGTCCCAGTCCAAGATTGAAACGGTAAAAGCTTTTTTGGATGATTTCAGCTACCTATCCTGCATTGAGATGGCTTTTCGGTTTCACCTCTTTGAGCCCGACAATCCTGTTTTTGTCTACTACATAATGGAAGGGATTCGAAAAATGACTTACCTCGACCACAACCGTTGGAAGTACAAATTCATTACATCGCGTTACTACGAACCGATCGATCCAAAAGATGTTGCCACCACAACTACCTTTTCTAAAAAAAGGGTTGAACAACATCTGTTTGAAAAATTTGATTTGGAAATAATGGGACTCGGACCGAGCCAACTGCGCAATATTCAGGCACGCTTCTATTGGGAAGGTGAACCACGATTTGTTACTTATGCGGAGGCTTTTGAATTTTACGCGCTGGTTGCGAAAAAAATCGGCTGCTCTGAATGTTATTTGACCAATGCTTTAAGCATTGACAATGACAAGACTCAAAGAAAGCAATTGCTAAAAAAATACCTTTCGCAGGAAGGCATTCTGCACAGAGAATACGCCATGCAATTGCTTGAAAATTCTATCTATGAAAATCTTCCGGAAAAAAAATTGTTGCTATTTGAAGAATTCCGAGCCACTATTTACCAAGGAACAGAGCAGTTCCCGATAAATGTCCAATCACGATCGCAGAACAAATTATTGGACTCTCTCATGAACAATGTTGTGGAGAAATTTCCAGACCGCAAGCCAATTTCCTTGCTTAGCCTCCGCTACAACAATCTTCCCGACTTCATGCTTTTGAGGCAAATGTACCGGATGGCAACCGAAGAAATTCCGGTTGTTGGAAAGCGATTGACCCTGCATGATTTTGATCCTCGCTACTGGAAAATGCTGAACAAGTATGGTGTCAACGAAATAGAATACCTCATTTCCGTTTACGATGAATTGCGGAAACCTGACAATTCCCTTGAGAACTATAAAGCGATGAAAGAACTGGACTACGATAGCTTCTTTTTAAGTTCCGGCACCAAGCGCACTTTTGCAACCTACATTGCTGCTGTAAAAGATTGTCCCGTTGGCCGAACCAATGTGCGATATACCACCGGAACGAATAATATTCGATCAAAAGAACCTGGCTTTGACCAAATGGCATCTACCATAAGGGCAGCCATTTATGGCAAAGAACGAAGATTAAAAAGTGGTGCTTCCACAAACGATGGTGCCAGCTTCTGGGAGATTCGATAACAAAAAGCCGCTCCAATGCTCCGAACAAACGGTCGCTTCAGGAGCAGCTTTCAGACATATTGGGTTAATCTTATTCACTCGTTCATACTGATCAAATTGGTCCGGCAATGAGGTGCCGGACCAATTTTCAATGGCTCAAAAGGGCATTCTGTTCATGTACCCACGTGCATTACAGAAACACCATCTTAGGACATTGCTAAATACTATTGTCAATCAAACTCTCATTATGGCTTGTTCTTCGAATGTAAGTCAACGGTGTGTATATTGCGAAATCCGATTCGGGAACGGGTCGGTTTGAACCGCAAACGGGCAACATCAATTAAAGTTCCATTAAAACAACATCCCAATCAGTTCCATAGAGAGGCCAAACTGATTGGGATGCGTAAAAAACACTTCTTGATAGCTTACTATCAATGTGCTATTTGGCAAGAACGAGGTGTTGTGTCTCCACCTTCTTGCCATGGTAATGAATCACAGCTAGAGGATCACGACTTTACCATGATATGCACTGGAACTTCCCTGCACCTTTACGGAGTAAATTCCTCGGGAAAGTTGGTCTCCGATACTGACTCTTGCGGAAGCGCCAACAATTTGTTGAGAATGCACCAGGTTACCTGCCATGTCGAAAATTTTCAACTCGCTGATCCCTTGCACCTCTTCTTCCGTCATATACGGATTCGATGGCTGTTTTAGGTTCACCACAAACTCTCCGACTGAAGGATTCGGGAAAATTTTGATTTCTCCCAACAAGGCCTGGTTCAAATTACTCTGTGCTGAGTTCACCGGGTCATCCACCGCTAACACCTGAACATCCATTTTGCTGAGGGATGCATCCAACTCGGCTAAAAATGTAGCTCCATTGTCTGCTAAGAATCCCTCTTGCATTTCAATGTAATAGGAGTCATCGGCAGTCATATCAGCAGACTCATTGTTGGGGATGGTAAAATCCTTTACCTCGATAACACCTGTTGAATACGTGTAATCGTCTGAACCAGAAACCGTGTAATTGTTCAGTATCAACAAGTTATCATCGGCATACCACAACTCTTGCACCCTCGGATTAACCAAAGCCTGCCCATTGACAGTTGTAGTCGGAAATCCGTTGAACGTTTGCATGGGATTATCGATTGCTGACACATTGGCGGTTGGGTTATCTTCATACCAATCACGCCAAACCTTATCGACCATCGCATGGTGGATGTAAAATATCGGATCGATTGAGGAGGCTCCTGTAAGCATACTTCCCCCAATAAAATTGTGTCCTAAATTGTGCGGGCCAAGCTGAACGCTATTGTTAAAAGTGACGTAATCAGTGGTGGTCATGTTGGTAGTTGGTGGTGTCCATGAACTGGAAAAATTCCTAGAGTATGGCCATACGGTTGAGGATACATTGAGTCCAAAAAGCCCATCACTGCCGCCACCTCCATCTTCAAACAATGGACTGGATGCGGTCCAGGAGGACTGGTCGTACCAATCCCAATAAGGTAATGTTACATCAGGATCAACCGCCTGCACCATCTCTTCAAAAAATTTGAGGTAGATTCGATGCCATGGCAAAAATTGACCAGGAGTATGAATACCCGAACTAAATAACCTGTCGTGTTCGTCAGCCAGGTCGTCCACATCTGTGGCGCTCAACGAATTGATGGCATTTACGTAAGCTATCTGTTCGCTCGAAGTAAACTCAGACCATTGTTTTCGTATGTTTTGACCTTGCGCGGAAGATACTCCAAACAAGACCGTTAAGACTATCACGAATTTCTTCATTGTCTTATAATTTTTGAGTTAAACAATTGATTTCACGCGTCCTTTTCAGGATTCGAAAAACCTTAATTCTATTTCGAGTAAACTTATTTCTGTTGCAAGAGTTCAAGCGTTTCACGCATTTGTGTCATCTCTTCTTCCTGGCGGATGATGTGCAATGTCAACTCCTCGATCTTACTGAGCAGGGTGGCATCCATCGTAGCAACATCGATTCCTGACTCTGCTACAGCTTCTGCTGAAGGCACACCAGGCAAGTGTCCGTTTTCATCGATAAAATTGCTCACATCGTTCAAAGGCATCAACTCATAATCTTCCTCAAAAACATAATCGGCCCAATTGGAAGAGTTTTTAACCGCAACCCTTACTTTCTCTGTTAGAATTCCTTCTTCAACCAACAGTTTATAACCACTTGGCAAATTCATGTTTAAGTCGCCAATAGCCACTTGTCCATTGGCCAAAATTCGAAAACGCACATACTCATCGTAATCGCCATTTGACTCTACCTGAAAGATGGAGGTCGTGTTGCTGGAATGTGGCCATCCACCTTTGAGCCGCATCACACGGCCGTCACCAGCCCAGTTTCTAAAAGAAGAAAGGTAGTTGACATTCATATCCAATGCAGATTCCTGGGTACCCCAAACTTCAAACAATCCACGGTTGTTGTGTGTAACGGAAGCATCGTTGTAAGGCTCGCCAACATGAGTAATCCCCCTATTGGTAACGCCAAAAGCTGTGTAATTGTCGTTGTTGCTTTCTACTTCAAGCAGATACTGATCATACAAGTTTGACGATCCTTGATACGTGGGTTTGAAAATGTGCAGGTGGGCATTCGGGGTCCTGGTACCCATTCCAATTTTACCCCATGCGTTCAGCAAAAAGGCTGGTTCATTTTTAAATGTTCCAAAATCATCCCAATCGTAGGAAATGTCAATAAGGTTCTCCCAGCCACTCATAGAAAATGGAGTCTGATCACGGAATATAAAAAGCCCTTCCTCACCCGGGTCAATATCGGTAATGTGTAATTTCCCAACAGGGTCCTGAGTTCCAATCCCCACCCTATCGACAAACTCCGTAGTTGTAACGATGTGGTGATTGGTTGCACTGGATTGAATAACATTCTCCCAATCATCCTTCGTGACATCCTGGGCCATAACCGGAGCTCCGGCAATCATTGTTAACAGCATTAATAAATTCAACTTTTTCATGGCACTGTTTTTTTTAATACACCTACTCTTTGTTCAAAAGGCTTTTCGGTTGCCGCCTTAAACCAGGAAAACCACCTCTCTGTTGCTGTGATATTCCATGGTTCAAGCATAAATGTATTGCTGAATCAGGCCGGTAATTGGTAGATTTCGCGAACGGGCCCATTTTCTACGGGAGCGGGAAAATAGAGCTGCAAACAGGATAAAAAGAAAACGCCTCTCCCCGAGTTCTCGGGGGAAGGCGTTCACATGATTTTTCTGCTAAACCTTACAACTTGACCACCCGAAATACCTTGCGGGCATTGTCTGTCTCAACATGAACGAGATAGATTCCTTTGGCCAGGTTGTCCAGGTTCAATGAATTGTTGGTGACACGGGGAACGCTTTGTTGGCTCCCTTGCATCGAATAAACGGTCACATGGTCAATGGGCTGAGCGGACTGAATAGTTACCTTTTGGCCAGACGTGACACTTGTAGGGAACAATTGAATGGACGATTCACTGGCAGGGCTATTGATTCCTGTTGGATAATAGTACGCATCCGGGAGCACATTGCCGGAGGTATCACCGTCAACAATATGACCAACCAGTTTGTTCTGGAACGAAAATTCGAATCCCACTTCATTCTCAAAGACCAAACCAAGCCCTTTTCTGTATATCTCCGTTTTCCATTCATCCCATGATGACAAAACACTATCGAGGCTATTATCAAAGAATAAATTTCCATCTACGGCATGAATTTCTTTCTGTTCAACACCTGAGCCTATGGTCGCATCAAGAATGGAATAAATTTGAGGATATCCCCCCAAACAATTACTACAGAAATGTACCAATTCACCATCACATCCATTTAAATAGTGGTTCGCAGAATCAATGTACATTTTCACATAGTTGAGTGGGAAGACATCGGTCGCAACAGGCGATGAATAATTAATGGTGGTGCGTTTTAGACGGGTCCATCCTGAAAATTTGATGCGCATGGTATCTCCGCTAATATCTATTCCGGAAACGGTCACTTTTGTGTGAGATTCCCCTTTTTCAGATGGGGACCATGATTCGCCCTCATACTGCAACACCGTGCCCGGTTGAAAGCCATAAACCTCTTGAAAGGTCGGGCTGCATTGCCCAAAACCAGCAACCGAAATTGCCAGGATAAAAATGAAAAGGAGTCCAAACTGTCGTATCATTGTTTTTGTTGGTTTACCTTAAATTAGCCAGTTCCGCTGGAACGACAAAATTCGATTCGTAAGCGGGTCGTTTCTAACCGAAAACGGGCCAATTTCTTCTGGTTCACATTGAAATGGCTTTTAGGAATTCTTCTTTTTTTCTGCGTGCTACATCAATGTTGCTGCCGTCCGACATTTCAACTTCACCGCCTCTCCCCTTGAGGTAACGCACCACGTGGTTGAGGTTGATAAAGTAAGAACGGTGGATGCGGCTAAAACGATAACCGGCCAGCATTTCTTCTATTCGGATTAATTTCATCGAAACAACCTCTTTGCGCTTGTTGGTCAGGTAAAGTTCGGTGTAGGCGTCATCTGCTTTGCAGAAGATAATGTCTTTAATCGGAACAAATGAATAGCCGTTCAGCGTGGGCAGTGCCAACTTGTTTTCCTGGCTGTGTGGCTTGGCGTAATTTTCCTGAAATACCTGAATCTTCTCTTGCAATGAGTCATCATCGCTGTCGATTTTACTCTCTGCCCGGCTCACCGCCCGTTTGAGCTTTTCAATATTGACCGGTTTGAGCAGGTAATCCAATGCCGCTACTTCAAAGGCCTTGAGTGCGTATTCGTTGTAAGCGGTGACAAAAACAACTTCAAATGGCAGCTTCTCCCAATAATTCAAGAGGTCAAAGCCGGTTCCATCGTTCATTTCAATGTCTAAAAAGACCAGGTCTGGTTCTTTTTCTTCAATGAGGGTACGGCCTGTTGCCACACCATTGGCGGTTCCAACAACTTCAACAATTGATTCAATTTCAACTAACAAAGCGGCAAGTGTTTCGCGCCCTCCGACCTCATCATCGATGACAACGGCATTCAGTTTTTGCATGTTTTTAATCTGTACGTTTACTCTTAAATATACTGCCTTTACCCTCAGGACGTTGGGTCCTTCTCTATAATTGTCCCAATACCAGCACGACTCTTGTCCCCAGAGCATCGCCATCCTTCGCCTTCAAATCTTCCACTTGCACGGAAAAGGGGCTTTTCAATTTTTCAGACAACAACATCAATCTGTCAGCCGTTTTGCGCATTCCAAAAGAACGGTGTTTTTCTTTGGTCATCGCTTGCCCACGCCCTACTCCATTATCTTCGATGACACACACCAGGTTTCCTTTGTCGGGTTGAAACGAAATTTTCAATTGTCCGTGCCCGCTCAATTTTAAAAGTCCATGTTTCACGGCATTTTCCACATAAGGTTGTACCAGCATGGGGGGCAATTCTATGTCGTGCGGCCCCAAGCTGGAATCCAACTTTATTTCAAAATCAAATTGTTTTTCAAAACGCAATTTTTCCAGTTCGAGGTACACCGTGATGGTCTCTATTTCCGCAGCCAGAGAAATGTATTCTTTTCCCGACTGTTCCATGACATTTCGAATGAGTGAGCCAAATTTCTCCAGGTAATTGTAGGCCTCCATTTTTTCATTTTTAACAATGAAGCGTTGAATGGAATTCATGGCGTTAAATATGAAATGTGGATTCATCTGTGCCGCCAATGCCCGTTGCTGGAATGTGAGGAGTTGATTCTTTACCACATTTTTCTCATTGATGCGGTGCAGGCGCCAACGAAACAACGCGCTAATGGCCGCAATCAAAAGCATAAAAATCAACACCCAAAACCACCAGGTACCCCAGATGGGTGGAAGCACCGTAATCGAAATTTGCTGCGTGTTGGTGCTCCAGGTGCCACTTAGGTTTCTCACCTGAGTCTCCAACAGATAGTCTCCGGGTGCGAGTGAGTTGTATTGTATTTCGGGGCTTTCAGACTCAATCCAATCGGGGTTTACCGAACTGAGGCGAAAGCGGTATTTGAGTGGTTGCCGGGCTCGATAGCTTAATCCTGCAAATCGAAACCAAAGAAAATTTTGATGGTATTTGATGGTATAGGCCGTATCTGCCGGCACCTCGGCTCCCCCTATTTTCACTTCTTCCAGATAAAGTGGCAATTGTGGCTCATTGTAGTGCATCAACAACGAATCGTCCAAACGTAACAGGGAATTTTGTGTCTTCACCCACAACTGCCCGTTTTGCCAAATGGTTCCGTACGTAGTTAAGGTCGAAGGAATCCCTTCGAATCCAGGCATTATTCTGGACTCGTATTTGCCCTCCTTCCATTCTATCAATTGAAAAGCGCCAGCCACATTTCCGAACACAGTACTGCTATTGAGCTGCGTTCCTCCTGAGGTACTGAACAAGGTTTGTTTTTGGGAGTCGGGTTGAAATGGCAGGACTTTCGTCAGGATATTGTTCTTGAGAAACAAGATGCCATTCCTTCTGGTAGTTAGGCACAGAGAGCTATCTTCCATCCAGAAAAGACCATTGATTTGATCCTCCAATTCCGGATGCCCATAGGTCATCTTGGTCCATTTAAAATTCCTTCTGGAATAGAGCCCTTCATTTGTTCCCAACAAAATCGCATTCTCACCATTTGGTAAAATCGCAGAAACCCGCATCGTCTCACTCGGAAATTTTGAAATTAAAAGGGAACTATCTCCTACCTGGGCCCACACGGAGTAGAGTGAGGCAAACCAGGTTGTATCGCCCACCGCAATCGATTTACATCGGGCTCCTTTCCCAGAAGATATTATCGCATCATTTTCTAGGACCAATGTCTTTGTAGGCCCTAGTAGCAAGTGGCGGTTGGGTGCAACTAAATGCATCGCAGTAAAATAAGGCTCCTGGTACTTTGCAGGAAGGTTCAATTTTGTTACGGCCCCTGTAGAATCAATTTTTAATAAACTTTTTCCTGAAACGACCATGCAAATACTTCCGTTGGGACCTTTCGAGATGGTTTCCGTGGTTCCATCACTGCTGGTTATTCCTTCAAACTTCTTGATCCGAATTTCGGGGATATAAATGATTCCTTTCCCTCCGGTCGGCAGCCAGGTTCCTCCTTCAAAATCATTGATGGCGGTTTTTAAAACAATATCAATCCCTTCAAACCAATGTTGTTTTAATGTCTTCAATCCTCTGTCATACAACCAAACTCCATCTCCATCTCCTATCCACAGCGTCCCCGTCTTATCCAGGGTAATTCCTGTGACCGGTCGATCCAACCTGAGACTTTTGAGTAGCTGTTTTCGGTAAATGAGGTGGCAGTAATTTTCGTAAGCCACATAGACGGAATCACCCCAATTTGCTGCATGTACCCGCATTTCCGGCTCTAGCCGATAGCCAGGATAAGGCACATTTAAGTGCGTTATGTCTCCATCACGTGCATCCAAAAAACTGAGTTGGACCGTTTCATAGAGTTCTCCGCCATAGCTTGCAAGCGGATAAGCACAGCCTGCAACCACTCCCTGCTGTGTTTGAACGATTTGTAATTGTAACCTGTCCACGGAGTCGCTGGTTAGTGGACGTGACCACTCCCCTTTTTCTGAATAGCGGTAAATGCCCATTCGGCTATACCCCATGTAAATATGGCCATCACTCACCCGGAAATCCTCTACTGAGCGTTTGCGGGGAGCGTGCGCCTGAATGGTATCTCCATGGGCAAAGGCATTGAACTGGTTGTTTTCAAAATAGTAGACATTGCGGTGTCTATCGGCAAACCATACGCGGCTCTTTTCATCTTCACATATTTCGTAGACACTGCCCCAATTGGGTATGGCAAATTTTTTCTCGTCTGTAGCATAATGCATTTGACGGTCGCGAAAATAAGCCGGCCCCGATGTTGTTCCAACCCATGCCCTGCCCTTCGAATCATGAAATACGGTGTAGGGAAAAAGGTGCCAAAGTCCCACCTCTTCAGCGTACACCTTGTGTGCTGGTTCAACCGACTTAAGGTCGAACCCTTGCAGCACTTGTCCCCGCGCTGTTGGTGCAAAAAATAATAGCACGCAACAATGGATCAGCATATGACAGAGGCGATAAGGGCACATTTTTGAAGTGGGTTACTCTGTTGAAGTGGGTATGTAAATTTAACAATGAATTGCTTTTGGCCAAGTTCCTCTAAAAGATCTCTTACCTCTTCACAACGTTTGATTTTCCAATACGCCTCCTTATTATCACCAATCCTCAATTCAAACATTTTAGGCATTGGCCCCACGAGAGCCAATTCAGTACGGTACCGCATCCGCAAGAAGGTGATCATTCCTAAAAAGGTCAGTTTGTTCGGCTATTTATCAGTACTCGGTTAAGCATCCCCGATTCAGACTTTCTTTGCACCTGGAGCCTCTAAAAAAAGCCCCCAGGCTCCACGAGGAAGCAGGAGGAAGCAGGAGGTTCAGAGAAGGAAAATCAGTTGTTGTTTTTACCAGGCAATTAGTTGGTTTTCATAATTTTCACTTCTTTTCCATTCGAGCGCAGCAAGTAAATTCCGGCTGGCAATGAGGAGATGTCCAACGCATTCACTCCTTCTACCAAATTTCCTTTATACAATGTAAAAGGCCAAAACCGCCCGGACCAGAGGCACCGAGAAATTGGCCCTTATGAGTGAGAATTTGGTCCAAATGAATTAGAATTCCGAAAAATGGCTGTTGGAAGAGTGATTTTACCAGCCGATTTAAAAGGACAAATTGGTTACCAGCGAATCACCTAAACCATAAGCCGCGGCTTCACAGAATTGTCTAATTTGCACATGAAACCCGCAGTACCTATCCGTTCAGATGCTACACCCCCTTTTGCCATGAGGCACTTGAAAAAAGTATTTTTTTTATTCTTTTTATTGCTAAATGCCAGCGCGTTATGCGTTGCTACATCAATTGAAAATCCAAAACTTGACCACCAGGTTTTTTTGAAACAATTGGAGCACAGTAAAACCTCCATCTATGAGGAGGTGTTGCAACAGTATGATGACTACCTACAGGCGCATCCCACGGACGTTGACATCCACCTGGAAAAGTGCCGCTTTGTGCAAAATGCCTTTTACGATGACTACGATGATTACAATCCCAAGAAGGATGAATTTGATAGTTGTGCTGCAGAACTTATTCGCCTTTTCCCCAGCCACCCTAAAGTCTTCGTGTTTCAGTCGAGCCACCTTTGGGGCGATACCCTGCTGGCCACTTTAGAAGCCGCTTCTGAGGCGATTGACCAGCGAGGCAAAGAGTGGTCTTCCAACGATCGGGCGACCATTTACCTCGGTTTGGCCCGGTACTACTTTGGCGAAGACAGCCACACCAAGGCTTTGAAACAGATGGACCTGGCGTGTCGCTACAACGATTCGCTGGAGACAATTGTACTGCGGGCCCAAATTTACATGGAGCTGGAAGACAATGACCGCGCAGTGCAGGCACTCAAAACCAACCTTGACACTGCGGGACAAGAATTGTGGGAACTGCGCCAACGCGCGACTCTGCTGGTTGAATTAGAAGATTTCACTACTGCTCTGGAAGTATATCAACTTCTGGAAGCAGTCGATTCTACATGGATCAATTTCGAAACGCTGGCACAAACCTGCGAAGGGCTTGGCTTCTATGACGAGGCTCGCACCTACCTCCTCAAAGATACAGCTGATGCCTGGAGGACTCAGAAAGCCATTAAGCGCTTGTTTTTACACGATATGGCCTACCAGCCAGGAGATTCAGCATTGGTCTCTTACAACGCCTTACGTGACCTCGGATTCGAAAATGATCCACTGTGTATTTACCGGTTGAAGCTATTTGTTAAGCATCCCGGTCTTGGTTGGCGAATAAGGGATTTGATGGGACTTCTCTACTTGCTGGCGATAGTGGCGGTGCTGATTCTTCTTCCCTCCTGTTGGATATTGCCCCTACATTTCATCGGTCATCGTTGGAAACTGTTTCAGCACTTGGAAGAGAGTCAATTTAATTGGGGCCTGAAAAGCTTTTGGTGGCTAAGTGCAGGGGACCTATTGGCTCAATTTGCCTCTTTGTGGACTTACCCTGAATACCTGAATTCTCTGGCCATTTGGGGTGAATATGCCGGAGACGACATTACCACAGCTGATGATGGAAGAAGTTCACTCATCTATATGGTCCTGCTTGCCTCTGTGACCTTTGCAACACTCTACAAAACGAGCTGGCGCATATTTCCATCCAGCACCTGGGATCCTGCTGAAAGCATCTTCAAACCCATTGGATACCTCATCCTTTTGCGTTTGGGGCTATCTGCCTACACTTATATTGCTATGGGCCTGTTTGACTGGGATCCTGATGCGGCCTTCTTTTCCAACGATTGGTATTTTCTGGCCGAACGAGAAGATATCGTGGCATTTATCAGCACCTATGGCACCGGAATGGGCGTACTTTTTATAGCTCTACTTGTTCCAATCTATGAAGAAATTATGTTTCGCGGTGTAATTCTCAGCAGTTGCGAACGGTACCTTACCTTCAAATGGGCCAATATTTTCCAGGCTGCCTTGTTTTCAATGGTCCATGGAGATTTATACCTCTCCCCTTTCTTTTTTGCTGTCGGTTGGGTGACGGGAAAAATGAGGCAACAATCGGGTGGTTTAGCAGCAGGAATTCTTTTGCATGTCATCAACAACTTGTTTGCGGTTGCGCTAATTGTGGCAAGAAATGAGCTCTAAAGGGTGCTGATTTTACCACCCTCCATTTATTCCATTTCCTAATTGTGCGCTTTAAATCTTCCGGTTCTTCAGCAATAGCTGCAAACACTCTACTTAGGAGGAGCATCAAAGACTGATTTTAAACCTATTCATCTCGTTTGATAAGGATAGGAATCTCATCATATTTTGAAGGGCAATTACGGCAATACACCACGCCCCAAACGGTGTCGCAGAAAGTCTGTGAGGAGCAAGCGTTCGATACAGTCAAACATACCTTGTAATTGGATGAGCAAACGGATGGCGGAATGTCTTCGGTGCACAGACTGCTTAATCCAGGACTGGAAAAACTTTTTTGAGGGTGCCTTTCGGTACTTGTGGTCCCATCACCAAAATCCCAATGCCAAGAGGTAGCATTTTGAGAACGATCGGTGCATTGCAACGCTTCACTTCCTTTCCCCAACGGCTCGAGTTGCATGTTGGCCACAACTGAATCGCATTGACCCAGCGCGGTTAGACAGTTGGACAGCAGTAACAAAATGCTTAAAATTTGAATTGATTTCATACCGTTTCAAAAGTTGATTACTGCATCCAAGGTGGAAATTTAAGCACATTCCATCGGATTACTTAAAACAGGTGAAACCGCTTTCACGATTCCATAATCTTCAAACTATTCTGTTGTTTTACTCCGCTGCATTAAAGGCATACCGCATTCCCACCCCCAAACCAAACTTGGAGGGAACCGCAGCCACCAAATAGTTATTGGCACGTGACCGCAGGGTGTAATCCAAGGCAATGAGCATAGACAGTTGTTTGCCAATGCTTCTTTCTACCCGCATATGGGGTTGATAAAGCAATGAACTTGGCTTTGCGGATGTTGGTTCTCCATTGTCACTAAAAGTGGCGTACTCTTCTGGTTCGCTTGTGTGGTATTTCAGACCTACAGTCCGAACCCAGAGGTAGGTCATTCCCAGATTGATGCCTACAAATAATTTGGATTTTTCATCCAGCCTTTTGGCATGGGTTAGTCCTACGAGACCATCTACATGCCGGTAGTTGTAACTGACGTGTTGCTCGTAATCCGAATTGGGAAGACAAAATTCACCGGGGGCAAATTCACCAGGCTTGGGAGTGGTGTCGCACAATACCATAGTCCCTGTAGGGTAATGCTCAAACTTCAAGGTGGAATAATTCACCCCAAAATTGAAGAGCCACCTGCTTTCGGGACTGAAGGGAACTTCCCATTTGAATGCAACAGTATTTCCAAGGTTATTCCTGGAATCGGAGAAGTAGCTATCTACTGAGGCTTGAATCAGTAAAGAGGACGACTCCTAAGCCATCCCTGGTGCGGTGCAGCATAGGAATACTGCGATCAAGATTGAGTTTACAAGAGTTTTCATGCGCCCTGAACGGGTTGAATAAACAAAAATTGTTCACCTGATTTTGAAGCAACGAACGGCATTCGGCCGAATCATTTACTCGATCTCTATGCCATACTTCCCCAACAACCCAATGATGCCATCCTGGGAAAATTTGGCTTTGTGCACGTGGTTGGATTCTGGGTCAAAGGTGTAGTGAAATGCTTTGCGGAAGTCAGCTTTCTCTAAAATAGTGTTTTCAAATACTGCGCGGTGCAGGTTGCAATCGTCAAACCGGGCATTGGTCAAATCAGCTTCTACAAAATCGACTTCCTCTAGCTGACAATCTTGAAAAACAGTGCCTTTTAATGGCAACCGATAAAATGAAGATAAGTTGAGCTGGCACTTGTAAAATCGCATTTCCAGTAGAAAAGTGTGGACCACATCGAAGTGTATTCCCAGCATTTTGCAGCCTTTGAATTCCACATCCTTGATGGAGGTTTTGTCCATTTTGGCCATGCTTAAATCACAATCTTCAAAAACGCACTCGACAAAAAGCACATCCGACAAATCTGCATTGGCAAAGTTGCAATCCACAAAGGTACAGGTGTCGTAATCCTTCTCGGGAAGTCCTTTTGAGAAATCCTGCCGGTGGAATGTTTCGTTTTCAACCATTTGCTCTTGACATAAACCCTTCTGTTTAATCCAATTCCTGCTCCAAGCGGAGCCATAGTTTGCTCAAAGAGAGGCAAATTTGCAAACAGTTCCAAATCGCACCGTTCCGCCACCCGCAAAGACAGTCAATAAAGTTGTTCGGGCGTCAAAGAACGACTGTCCATTCTCTAAAAAGAGGCCGAAAAATTCAAAAGGAGGTATTTGTAATAGCCGAAAAATTCCCGAAAGGTGGAATAGATGTCAGGCCACTCATAGTAGTCACAATGCGCTCCCTGAACTTGATCGACACCCAATTGCCGGAACGCCAGCTTTGCCCGTGAGATATGAAAAAACTGACTGACCACGATGACCGATTGCATCTCAGGGTGATCGCGCACAAAATTGATGGCAGTGAGTTGCGTGGTATTGCCGGCATTGTCCACAAAAATGGCGGCCTCATGTACCAGAAACCAGCAGATGAATGGCAGTAGGAAGTATTTCTTTTTCAACGTGTCAGCAAGGGTTCGCTGACGAATATCCTAATTTTTAAGCAATTTTTGAGTGACCATGCCCGCCTCAGTCGACACACGCAGCAAGTAATAACCGTTTTCCAGTCCTTGTAAGCTCAACATTTTACTCTGGGTGCTATATTGGCGGACCTCCTGCCCCATTAGATTAACCAGTGTGACACTTTCAATTGTTTGCTCTTCCAATCCAGTGATGCGCACTTGGTTCGTTGCAGGATTTGGAAACACCAAGAAACGAATCGCTTCGGCTGCAACTGGTACTATTCCAACAGCACCAATGCTCGTCACGGTCACATCATCGTATTGCACATCCAGCCAATTGACCGTTGTTTTGTATCGAAAAGCCAGGTAGCTGTCTCCCGAGGTAGCAGGAACCGCCATGTTGGTGTCTACTCTCCACACTCCGTCATTTTGATAGGTCGAGTCGGTGTATAGACGCAACAGTGTTTTTGAGGTCGCCAAATCCGGGTCGGCATTGCCATTCAACAGGTACAAAGCAACCGTGTCAATACCAAAGGGCATTCCAAAACCTGTGGCCCTGTGCCAAACAGAATCGATTGATCCGCCTCCTGCAAAATCGAAAACGGGTGAGACACTCCAATCATCGGTCACCTCAGTGCCTCCTACAGGATAGAAATGCATCAGGTTATTGGCCCCGGAATGCGGCATAGAAATATTAAACTCCCAATTATTAAAAGGTCCGTTCGCTCCTTTCTTAAAAAAGATCCAACCATCCTGCTGGGCAGCATCATCAAAGCTAGTGGTGTAAGTGGTTGTTTGTGCGTTGGACTCAACAGTCCATAAAAAACCAAGGGCTGCAATAAGTAGTAATATTGTTTCTTTCATAGTTATCGGGGATTTTTCAATGAAGATGCCCGAACCGTAAAATAGGTTGCATGGACAGCAACAAAATTAGCTTGAAAGCTCCTCTAAACTAGCGGACTATTGCTTGATTGATGGGTACTTTGGCGTGGAAAGGGTTGAGCCTCCCCCTAAACCGGATTGATCCGCTCATAAAATGCTTTTCGATAGGCTTTGCTGATGGGGAGTACCTGATCTTTTAGCTGTACGCAGTTGTCTTCCACAGAATCGATGTGGTTGAGGTTGACAATGTAGTACCGATGGATGCGGATAAACAGCTCTTTGGGCAAACGTGCTTCGACCTCTTTCATCGTGATACTGGTAGAATAGCGTCCATCATTGGTGTGCCACAACACGTAGTTTCCTGAAGATTTTATCCAACCGACAGCGTCTACTGCAATGCGGGCAATTTTGCCATTGAGTTTGGCAAAGATGCTTCCATCTACCCCGATTGGGTGGCTCAGTGTGGGCATGGTCAACCCTTTCTCAATTGCTTTCACAAACCGAAGTGGACTTACGGGCTTCACCAGAAAATCGGTGACCAGGTAATTGTAAGCTTCCAGCGCATATTCCGGCTTGGCCGTGACAATAATAATCACCGGTTGAATCTGTAAACTGGCAATGAACTCCAGTCCTGTCATTGTAGGCATTTCAACATCGACCAGCAGCAAATCAACTGGATTTTCGGCCAGTCCATTGTAGGCCTCCATAGCCGAAGCATACTCTCCTTCCAGGTGGATGCTGCTCACTTGGGCGATGATGTCTTTCAACACAGTTCTGTCGAATGGGTCATCGTCTACTATGGCACAGGTTATGAGTTGCGAATTCATGACACCTTATTTTTTGTTTGTTTCCGGGTTACCTTTTTTTCGCAGTTTCCTGGCTAAATCTCCCATTTCAATTACTACCTTTTTCAGCAACTCAATCACTTGTCCCACTTGCTCCACCTCGGTTTTTGAAATCGACTTTTCCACATCCAAAGCTTCCAAATCTTTTAGCCGATTTTCCAACTCGACCAATCGGAAATAAGCGGTTTTACTTTTCAGCCCGTGGGCAGTCGTGACCAATAACCTGGTATTGCCTGTCGTCAATGCTTCTTGAAACTCTTGTTCATTTTTGTCCGCTGCTTCTACAAACATTTCCATGTAGCCCAACAGTTTCTTTTTATCTCCACCAGTTACTTTTTCAAGCAACTCTAAACTGAGCAATTGAGTTGGCCACCTTGGAGGAATTTCTTTTTTATGGCTGTTTTCCGTGCTCGCCAGCAGCCAATTGATCTGCTGTATTAAATCTTCCGGCAAGTAGGGTTTCGAAAGGTACCCATCAATTCCAGCTTTGATACATGCTTCCCTTTCCCGCATGCTTGCAGAAGCCGTGATCGCCAAGACTGGAATATTCTTTTTTTCACCGGTGAAAGAATTACGAATGTGCTGAATGACCTGTAGTCCATCCATTTTTGGCATTTTGAGGTCCAACAACAAGAGGTCGTAAGCGTGGTGTTCAAGGTGCAACAAAACCTCTTCTCCGTTGACGGCCAAATCAATGTGAATGGAGGGTTGCCACTTTTTAAGCGTCTCCACTGCCAGCTCCCGGTTGAAGGGTTGATCTTCTCCTATCAGCACCGAAAGGCTCTTTTCCGGAGGCGTTTGATGTGTACGTTCCGAATCAGCCACGTTTTCGATGTCAGCTACTGAACCTGCAACCAACGGCAGGTCAAAACGGAATGTAGTCCCTACACCTTCTTTGCTCGATACGCTGATTGTACCTCCCTGCAGCTCCACCAACTGTTTGGAAATGGCCAATCCCAGGCCCGTTCCTCCATATTCAGCCGAAATATCAGCGGTAGCCTGTGTAAAATTCTGAAACACCTCTTCCTGGCGGTCGCTGGGAATTCCCATTCCGGTATCGCACACTTCAAAAACAAGCCGCCCCGCATCTTTGTGACGCTTGTCAGGAAAAACACTCAGCACAACTTCACCTTCATCGGTAAATTTGAGGGCATTGCCTACCAGGTTGATGAGGATTTGCTTGATACGCACCGCATCGCCCACAAAAACTTCGGGAAGTTCCTTTTTGATGTCAACCTCAAATTCCACGGACGAGTCGGACACTTCCAACAAAAACGTTTGTCGGACCTCTTCGATCAGATGGTTCAATCGAAAGGGAGCACTGTCCAATTTGAGTTGATTCGCTTCAATGCTTGAAATGTCTAGTAAATCGTTGATGACCCGCAACAGGTGGTTGGAGGCTGCCCGCACAACCCGCAGGTATCGGCTTTGGGCCAAATCAACTGAAGTGGTCTGCAGCAACCTGGTCATTCCCAACACAGCATTCATCGGAGTGCGCAACTCGTGGCTCACATTGGCTATAAACCGTTCCATCAGTTGCTCTGAACGTTCGGCCTTTTCCTTGGCGGCCTTCAACTCGATGTTGCGCTGTTCCAGTTGCTCATTTGCCGAACGCTTCAACTGATACCGCGTGTAGAACAAATAAGAACTCAACACCAACAGCAACAACCCAACAACCAAGGCGATCATCAGCGTGCGGTTGCGTTGTAATTCTGCCTGTTTCTCGCCAAGGCTTAGTGCCTGAATCTCATTTTGCTGCGTTAAAATTTGATTGTCCTGCTCTTTCTTTTCCGTTTCATATTGCGTGGCCAGCTCTGACAATTGCTTTGTGGTGGATTCGTTTAGCAGCGAATCTTTCAGTTCAGAATATTCCACATAATAATTCAAGGCCTCCTCGTAATCTCCTGCAATCTGGTAGGTTGCTGCCAAGTTGCTGAGAATTTGCTTGACCAACTCTGGCAATTGGTACTTTCTGGCCAATTCAAGCCCTTTGCGGCCACGTTTGGTTGACTCGTCCAACTTGCCCATTCGACCAAAAAGTTCTATCATGGCTACATAGGTGGTCACCTCTGCCCTTTTATACTGACTGTTTTCGGAAATGCGCTGAGCTTCCTCCAGCGTGGCCAGTGCGGCAGGTAAATCGGTGTATTTTTGTACGGAAGACAAACTCAGCAGCGCACGCGCCTTTTGAGCTGTTTCAGGCTGGTCCTTTAGCAATTCCAAACTTCTTTCTGCCAATTTACTTGCCTCAGCGACCTTTCTTTGGGGCATTAAAATGCTGATCAGGCTCCCCAGATCTTCCAACTGACCTACGGAATCATTGATCGATTCGTGGTATTCTAAAATTTGCCGGTAGCAGCGTTCCGATTCTTCAAACCTTCGTTGGAAATAATAGACCGTGGCCATCCCCGCCAATGCCTTGGCAATTCCTGGCTTGTAATCCAATTCATCGAATATCCGTTTTGCTTCCAAATGATATTCCATCGCTTTCACATAATTGCCCTGCTGATCGTACAGGCTTCCAAAGGCATTTGTCGTTTGCCCTTCGCCCCTTCGCAAACCAATCAATTTAAACTTTTTCAATGCCAGGTCCAGGTAAGCGAGGGTTGAATCACTTTCGTTCTTGAGTGTCCAGATATCCGCCATGAGTAAAGCTCCTTCGGCAAGTCCTTCATCAAAATTGAGTTGGCGACTGAGCTGTAGCCCTTTTCGCACCTCCACCAGAGCAGTGTCAGAATTTTGGGTGTAATGACTTCTGGCGGCATCGTACAAGCTCATGACAAGCAGGCTGTCCGATGATTGAACCTGGGTAGCCGATTGCCCATTTTGGCTCGACACAAGCAGCAAGGTGGCTGCAAACGTTAGTAGGAGATGCTGCATTTTTTCCTGATTGAGGATTTAATTTACCTATAAATATCGGTCCGTTCAAATAGTTGTCGCTGAGCTGAATCACTCCTCAACGCACCTTGAAGTTGAATCGTGTGCATGCATGTTAGAGAATGTTAGGGATGTTCCGGGACAATTTGATTGGTTGATAAATCCAAATTAGGGCAGTCAAATAACAACACACGTTACAAAATGATGGGCGCCCCGCTTCCAGTGTTGACCAGTTCAAAATCCATGACGAATGGCTCCCCCCCAATACCCCTTCGAATTTGCACCAGGTTGGCTAGGTATTTTAGTCCACATGTACTGATTTATTGGTACTTTTCAAGCTACACTCACACCGCGCCATTTTTCTTCGTGTAACGGTTAGAATTGAACAATGCCAACCATGAAAAACAAATTCATATCCCCGCTGATAGTTGCCACATTGCTTACTTTCTCCGCAATTGGCCAGGACACTTTCTCCATTGTCGCCATCGACACGGCAACCGGAGAGGTTGGAAGTGCCGGTGCTTCTTGTGTGGATCTCGACAATTTTCCCGGCATCACCAGTGACCATTTTATTGGTGACCTTCTTCCCGGGGTTGGCGCCATCAATACACAGGCGGCTTACGATACGACCAATCAAAACAATGCCCGCAACCGCATGATGCAAGGCGACAACCTCAATCAAATCATCGCCTGGTTGACTGCCAATGATGCCACCGGGCAAGCTTCAACGCGCCAATACGGCTTGGTCTATTTTGGCAATGGGTCGCCTTCTGCAGGAGCTTTTACCGGCAATTCTGCTTTGAGCTATGCCGGACAAAAAGTAAGCCTGCTCTTTTCCATTCAAGGCAACATTTTACTGGGGCCTCAGATTTTGGATTCCATGCAAGCGCGTTTTATGCGGGCTCCGGGCGATTTAAAATGTCGGTTAATGGCTGCTTTGCAGGGTGCGAATGTGGTCGGTGCTGATTCAAGGTGTGGGCCGAATGGCACGTCCTCTCTCTTTGCCTACATCAAAGTGGCTCAACCTACTGATGCTTATGGTGATCCGTCTTTTGTGCTTTCAGTGCGCACCGCTACTGGTGATGGAATTGAACCAATCGATTCACTGCAAACCTTGTTTGACCAAACGCAAACGTGCATTCCAACCAGTATCAATACTGTCGATAGCCCCAACAACAGCTTTTCAATTTATCCCAATCCCACGCGGGGCAGAACCACCATTACCAATCAATTTCCTGGAACCTACCAGACCGAATTGGTTGACCTGACTGGTCGTGTGTTGCAAAGTAACGTACTGAGTTCTCCTCTTGAACTGGACCTTTCCAATTTGTCAAAAGGCATTTACCTCGTGAGATTATCCTCCTCCACTGGCGCTACCGTGCTGCGCGTGGTCAAAGATTAATCATTCAGCCCCATGTCTATACCTGAACACATTGTTGACCTCGATGCTGCTCCTGGTCAACGGTGGGCATTTCTGGCGGATCACCGCTCGGAGATGAATGAACTGATCAGTTGCTACCTGCGTGATTTTGAGGGAGCCACTTCCCTCATTCTTGATGCCGTTTCGCTGTACCGAGAATCCATCCTACCAGCCTATTATCAGGAAGAAATTGAGAGCATCGCCCAACTAACCGATTTTTCAACAGAGGAGGTGCTGATCGCCAACCTCTACTACGACATCCTTAAATTTTACTTCGGTTGCACAGCTTTCTCTATCAACAACGAAGCGGTGAACCTGCACGCCCGCAACCTCGACTGGCACACAGAAAACAACCTGCTTAGCACGCATACAAGGATTTTTGATTTTCAGAAGAAGGGAGTAACGGTTTTCAAAACAGTTGGCTGGGCTGGTTTTGTTGGAGCCTTGTCGGGTATTAGACCGCAACGGTTTTCGTTGACGCTAAATGCCGTACTGAGCAATGACCAACCGGAGATGGCTTATCCCGTTTCACTTTTATTGCGGGATGTGCTGTGCGACTGCAATTCCTTTGCTACAGCGCAAGAGAAATTGGAAAAAATGACCATTGCCAGCGATTGTTTGTTGCTCCTGACAGGCCCCAATGCCAATGAGCAAGTGGTGATCGAGCGCACTCCTACCCGATTTGCGACCAGAATGGGAACGGCTGGTTTTGTTGCTGTGACCAACGACTATAAAACGCTCCAAAACAATTCAACTACAGAAAGTGTGCTGCAATCGACCTCGTGTGGTCGGTTCGACAGGGCTACTCTACTGGCTCAAAATGACCAACCGAAAAACTGGCAAGACTGCCTGCAGGTGCTTCAAGACGATGAGGTTATGATGGGAATAACGGTTCAGCAAATGGTTTTCAACAACCGAACGGGTGAGATTCATGTGGTTAAAACGTAAACTAGTTTGGAGTTTGGGAGTTGAAAAGTTTAGAGTTGAAAGAGTTTATGAGTTAAAAAAATGTCAAGTCGAGCTTGCCTGCCGTCAAGCAGGTGTTTCGGGGCAGCGATAACCGAAGCCGAAATCTATCGAGAACTGAATAGGAAAAGAAAGTATGAGTTTTGGGATTTGAAGAGTTGAGGAAGTTCCTATTATGGCTTATATCGGATTGAACCAACTTTGTCTAAGAGTGTACTTGCAATTGTCTTTAAAAATTATCGGATGCTGTTAAACCGCTTGTTTCTATTTGTTTTCCTGATTCTAGCTTGCGCCTGTAATCAACCTCCAGCGGATGATAAATTGGCACCTAAGTCCACCACAATGAATGATCAAGTGGATGAATACATCCTTGCTCACGTGTCCAACAAACGTTTCAACGGCACGGTGTTATTGGCGCATAAAGATTCCATCCTTTACCACCGATCCTTTGGTTTTGCCAACCGCGAGACGCAGCATCTCAATGCAGATTCGACCATTTACCTGATTGGTTCTGTAACTAAGCCTTTTACAGCCATGGCGGTGCTGCTACTGGAACAACAAGGAAAACTTTCTCTGGAAGAAAAGCTCTCTACCTATTTTCCTTCATTTCCCAGAGCTGAAGAAGTCACCATTGCCCAGTTGCTCACGCACACTTCTGGTATTCCCGACTATCACCAGCTACCGGATTGGGAAGCAGAAAGTCAAAGCGACCACATTACGCCTGAAATCACGGTACAAAACGTGGCACAACTCCCCTACCGGTTTGAACCTGGATCGCGTTTTCGCTATACGAACACCGGATACATTTTATTGGGCCTCATTGTAGAAAAAGCAAGCGGCCAAACATTTACTGATTTCATGCAAACAAACCTGCTTGATCCATTGCAATTAACACACACCGGAATAATTACCAATGGTCATCAGCTACCCGGCCTGGCCAATGGATATTCAACGACCCCTAAAGAAACAGTGAAAGCCAAGCCCATTAATTACCGGCAGCCTTTTACCTCGGGCAATATGTACTCGACCACCACCGACCTTTGGAAATTTGCCCGGGCGGTTGTGGATGGCAAGTTGCTTCCTCCCGAAAAAACGGCTGCTATTTTTCAAAGTGGCAAAGGCAGTTATGGCTTTGGTTGGGGCATTCGTAATTTTGAAAACATAGTGGGTTACGGCCACCATGGTGCCATGAATGGATTTGTGGGTTCCATCACTTACCTACCTGATAGCGAACACTTTATTTGTTTCCTTACCAATGACAACAATACTCCTCGTTACACTTTGAATGAAGACCTTGTTCATCTCTTACTTCGAAAAAAAATAGTGTTACCGGAACTAGAAAAGGAATGGACAGTTACAGCAGAGGCGCTTGAACGGGTGGAAGGAAACTACATCATCAAACCGGGAGACACGCTACATGTTAGCAAGAAAGAAAAACGATTGTTTCTGCGGGAGACCGGGCAAAGAGAACATGAACTATTTCCGATAGGGCCAGACAAATTTGCCTTTTCGCTGTTCGAGTTTCACGTTGAGTTTTCAGAAGAAGAATTGGGAAAGACCCGGCACTTGAAGTTTACCGGCAAAAGTCAATTGACCGCCAACCGGCAGCCTGAAGAAAATGGCTAAAATCGAATCATCGTCACGTATCCGGAACGTCCTTGTTCATCAGTTCTTTCAACGAATACTGACGGGTTGTTTCCAGGGCAATCTGCAACATTTCAACCGACTTTGAAAGCTCGTTTCCAGAAGCATGTTCGCGCAAGACTTTCTCTACTCTTGCCGCTCCTTCACTAATACGCACCGCACCAAAAGAAGCTGCAGCGCCTTTCATTTTGTGTGCCATCATACCGACCTGCTTCAAGTTGGCTTGTTTCAAACCAATGATTAACTGGTCGAAGGATTCTTTTAATTCAGATAGTAAAATGGGAAGCAGCTTCTGAAAGCTTGCCTCGTCCAGGTACTTGATTTTTACAAAAAAAGGTGGTTGCTCCATCTCATTAAAAATAATTGGTTACTATTTCTTCTACTTTCCTCACTGTCAGCGGCTTGTGTAAAAAACCTTGAACAGGTTTGTAACGAGCCACTTCTTTTTTGTCTTCTTCATTCATGGAAGTGGACAGTACCACGATAACTTGCTCTTTTGGTACTATTGGAAACAATTCCTGATGCTGCTCCAAAAAACCGAACCCATCCAGAACGGGCATTTTCAAATCCAATAAAATAAGATCTGGGTTCGGTAACTTCCCGGTGTTCTCGTTGGGAGTTTGTAAATACTTCAGAGCATCTCTACCATTTTTTGCTACGTGAATATCAGCGTCTGCATGCACCCTACGCAAGAAATAACTGTTCATTGCATTGGTGGCATCGCTATCATCTACGAGCAAAACATGTTTGAGTTGTTTCATTCCAGTTCCTCTTCCAAACGTTCAAGCAATTCCTCAACATCCTCTTCGTCCATTGGTTTCACTACTTGCTCAAAAAGACCAAAGGGTTTATAGCCCTTGCTTTTTTCGTAGTTCTCCCCTTCCAATATGTGGCCGCTCAACAAACAAATGTGCAGCTCAAATGACTTGGTAACTTTTTTGTCCAATTTGATGTATTCCTCCATGAACTCAAACCCGTCCATTCCGGGCATATTGATGTCAAGAAGAATGAGGTCTGGATGCGGAAATTCTCCGTTATCACCTCCTTTGAGGTAAGCAATGGCTTCTTCCCCACCCGTGCAGATATCGACAATTTCTGCAGCTTCCATGGAAGACAATAATTTCTTTGTAGCCTGCGCTGTCACAACGCTATCTTCCACCAACAATATTCGTTTCAATTTACTCATAACACCTTTATATTTCTTCTACCCAATCAGGGAATCATCGTTACTTTAAAACGGGCTCCCACACCGGATTCACTTTCTACGGAAATTTGACCGCCATGGTTCTCAATAATTTTTTTACTCAAATAAAGTCCCATTCCGGTTCCTTCCACATGGTCGTGACACCTTTCAAACATACGAAACAGATTAGCTCCGTGCTGCTCTAAATCGATGCCTAATCCATTATCTTCGATGATCAGCACCTGCTTATCATTTTGGAGGCTCCCCGAAACAGTGATTTCGGGATTCCTCAGGAAATCGCGGTATTTAAGAGCATTGCCCAGCAAGTTGCGCAAAACACTCATCAGGTTCATTCGGTTAAAGCGCACCATCAACTCATCGGGAATGTCCAGTTTAATAGTGCCACTTTCTTTCGCCAACAGCTCCTGCATCTCGCCAACAACACGCTCCACCAAGGGTTTTAAGTGCATCTTTTCCAATTGTTCGGAAGAAGGTTTTTTAGCCTGTGCCACTGTCACTACATCCTTGATTTTATCTTCCGCCATCTGAATAGAGTCTTCCATCCAGCCGATCGACCCTTGCACTTCTTCATTGTCTCCACTCAATTCGATCTTCAAAATTTCCAAATGCCCTTTCAAGTTGGCAATGGGCCCTTTGAGGTCATGGGTGGCGATGTAGGTAAACTGTTGTAACTCCTCACTGGTGCGCTCCAGTTGACCGGTACGGTCTTGCAACTGCTTCTGTAATTCAACATCTTCGGTAATGTCTTGAAACAGTCCAAATACCTTCACGACTTTATCGCCCTCACTGTACGAACGCCCAACGGATCTAACCCACCTTAAGTTCTCTTTCGCAGTAATTATGCGCAGCTTCACATCCCAACTTTGTCCTGTGGCAATGCACCGTTGTACCATCTCAGTAATAATTGGGCGGGATTCTTCATCATAAAAGTTGATACCTTCAGCCAGGTTGGGAACATAATCTTCTGTTACCTCGTGTATTTTCTGGGTCGCATCAGACCAGAAAACGGTTTCCTTGACTAAATCGATCTCCCAATGCCCAATTTGGGCAATGGCTTGCGCCTGCTCCAATAACTTGGCATTTTTCAATAACTCAAACTGGCCGCGTTCCAACATTTTCAAACTTTCTTCCAATCCTCTTTCGGCCTCTTGCTGGACAGTAACATCTCCTGCCGATATAAAAATCATTCCATCCGGTGCAGCCAAAGCAGACCAGGAGAGCACTTTATAGCTGCCATCTTTGTGTCGCAATCGGGCTACAAAATTTTGCAGGCAAGAGTTTACCACCAGTTCGCGCATCACCTTTTTAACCGCGGGCATATCCTCGGGATGCACCAGGCTCAGAAATGACTTGGCCGAGAACGTTCTTTCTTCCCGTCCAAGAATGCGGGAGATACTCGGACTGACCTTGCGAAATTGGCCATCTCGGCCTATGATCATCATGACATCCATCGACAACTCGAAGAACTGGTCTGATTCCCTTACTTTGCGCTGGAGGGTCATCAGGTGCATTACCTGCCGACCTAATTTCAACAACAGATCACGTTGTTTGTCAGATAATTTCACGGGAGTCTGATCTATCAAACACAACGTTCCCAAACAATGCCCATTCTCATCAATTAAAGGGGCCCCGGCATAATAGCGGATAAAGGGTTCACCTGTTACCAAGGGATTGTCGTAAAAGCGCTCGTCTTCAAGCGTATCAGGTATTTCAAAAATTTCGGAGGGACTATTGATGGCGTGAGCACAGAAGGAAATTTCTCTTGATGTTTCCGTCAAATCTGCTCCATGACTGGATTTGAACCATTGCCGGTTGCTGTCGATCAAACTGATGAAAGCCATGGAAACTCCGCAAACTTCAGCAGCAATGAAGGTGCAATCATCAAATTGCGGCTCTTTCGATGTATCTAAGGTGTTGTAGCTGAAAAGTGCGGCTAAACGCTTCTGCTCATTTGCAGGAATCTGGGGGGCTATCATACCCTCAGTCATACGGGAATATACTGGAAAAGTTATCGCTTGCTCTGGCAATTTGCCCTAAAAATGAAAAGGGCTGTTGAACTGGTGGAACAATTAGGTCAATAGGTCCACTTATAAGCTGAAATGGCTTTTGCCAACTTCAACTTATGCGCAACAGTCCGCTCACTCTTTTACCTCAGATCCTTTAAAGGTAAAACGTATGTCCTCTTGCCCTTCTTTTTTCCAATAGGAAGTTCCCGTGAAGACTCCATTCTTTATCTGGCCTTCCCACTTGAGTGTACCTTGTTCGGAGCTTTGCATTGTCGCTTCGATTTTCCCATCATCGGATACGGTGTATTTCGGTTGGTCATAGCCATACTTGGAACATTCCGATCCTTCCAGTGTACCTTCTTTGAAGTAGATGTATTCATCCTCCGATTTGGAACCATCCGGCATGTAGGAGGTGATAAAAAAGGTCCGCCCATCAATGTTAGAAGCATTATTTTCCTGAGCGGTGCAGGAGGTACCCAACCACAGGAGGGGGATACACATTAAATAGATTGCGAATTTCATGGGGATTGTTTTGGTAGTTTCTATCCTACAAGTTAGGCTTTCCCGCTGTTACAACGACTGTAATTACTCCAACTGAACTGGTCTTAAGTAGATTCGACTGTGCTTTTTCCGTTGCAAATTAATTCGAGGAAATGGTATGCAGCGTGCTTTGCCGCATTCCAGGTAATCGTGTAATTGGGTCAATGATTCTTTTCGATCGATTGGTGCAGCTCCTGAAGGTGTCCTCTCCATTCATCGGGAATCTCATCGATAGCATACACCTTCAACACTCCTATTTGAGTACTTGTTATAGATTGAGTCAATGATTCATCTATAAACTGCGTGTCCAGTTTAAACATAGCCCCAGTTGCAGGGTCAACAATCAAGAAACCAATGAGGCCACCAAAAACAATGTTTCCAAAATACCAACCATCTACACTGGATTCTATCACTACCGTTTTTACATCATACCCTTCTTTTTCGAATTTAACTACGTAACGGGCCCTGGAAAAAAATCCACTTCCAGCTTTTAACCTTCCCTCTGCGGGAGTGATCCCTGTATAGATTTCAACTCCTTTCTTATCAGTCACCGTAATCTTGGCTCCACTGGGGGTACTGTTAACATTAATGGGGTATGTTGATTTACTCACAATGCTGGCGCAACCAGTTGATAGTAAGAGGATACTTACAAGTAAAAAGGGCATATTTTTACACTTCATAATTGGACTTTATTGCATGAATATTTATCTCTGTGTTAAGTCATTTTTATTCATTCTGAACCATTAAGTTAACAAATCATTGCTTTGAAACAGTCGTCACTTTTTGACCACAACCATAAAATACCGGAAGCCCACTTTCGGGCTGGCCTTAAATGGAGTGACCACTTCTTTGTGGGTGATTTCCAAGGCTTCTGAAGTGGTGCTCCAGTTCCCACCTTTGACAATTCCTTTGGTTTGGACCATTTCTCCGGCATTACCGCTGGCATTGTACAGACCGATTTCGTTGGGCCAATAAGCCTGTACTGGTGCCAACACATCTGCATTGTCATTGTTCTGCGCTCTACCAGCACCTGTAAGGTTCGTTGGATAGGTTCGCTTATAGTTACACAAAGCCATTCCTTTGTAGCGGCCTTTGGTGTGCGCCAGTTCGTCACCATCCCAGGGATAACGGGCTTCATCTCTGTTCGCTTTTGCCGCCATCATCCACTCTACTTCTGTGGGCAAACGAAATACTACGCTGTCGAATTTTCTCTTGGGTTGGGAATTGTAAGTATTAGTGAGCCACTCGCAAAAAAGGACCGCACCTTCATAGCTGATATTGACAACCGGATAACTATCGTATACTGGATGCGTGTGGTAATATTCCATGTAGGGTTCGCCATCGGGAATGCTATAGCGCCATTGCAGTGAATCAATCTGGGCAATGGCCAATTGCTTCAATGCATGGCGCTGCAACAAATCATCCAAAAATAACCGGTATTGTGAATTAGAAACCTCGTACCTGGAAGCATACAAACTGTCGTTGACTTTGGCCAATGTTTTTTGAAGGTCTTTGGCCTTAATCGCTGGCACTTCAGTCCAGTCTTCAGCAGTGGTGTTTGGGGTATGGAAGGAAACTAAAAGAAATGAGAAAAAGATGAAGAGTGAACGCATACTCATTGAAATTGGGTTATACATAACCCGATAATCCCAAAAGCACAATTCGTTACAACCCGCTTATTTACCCTGTCCTTCTTTTAATAAGTCGCGGATTTCACGGAGTAGTACCAACGACTCGTCCGTGGAAGTGAAAGAGTAAGACATATCACCACTTTCCGATTTACGCAATACTTCGCGTTGTTGCAGCACTTTCTCTTTAAAACCGGCTGCTTCCAGAATTCCGATAAGTTTCATGTCTGTCCCATTGGGGTTGCTGTTGCCAGCAGTTTCCACTTTGAGAATGCGCAGATCGAATATTCTTAGAAATGGATTGTCCAAAAAGGTGAGGTCCTGGATGTTCTCCAACGGAATGGTCTTCTCCACGCGGAAAAAGATGCCCTTCTTAAATTCCAGGTGGCGCTCGGTTAGGGTACATTCCAATTTTTCAAAATAGCGTCTGCCAATATACTGCCCCCATCCCAACAACCAAATGATCAGCAATGGTATGCCCACCATGCTAATCAACATTGCCAAGGCTACAACAAACAGAATGTAGCGCTTTATTTGGGGATTAAACTCTGCTTTTTGGATGACCAGCTGCTCGCTCATGATAACTTAGGTTGTTAGTGCTGATGGAAATTTAAACCGAATTTGAGACAACTGCAACCTTTGCTAGTCACAACCGCCATATCCGGCATCGGTACTGCGGCCATGGCGCATATGAATGTATAATTTGTCGCAACCATCGAAAGGGCTTGGATTACTGTAGAAGAAATACAACGTAGTGTCTCCGTCAAAGCTGTTGATGAAGTAATTCGAACCAAATAAGTCCTGTATCTCCTGCAGCGTGATGCCCACAGCAATTTTACTGTTAATAATGTCTTCCATCATATTACCATTCACATGAGCCGGATACTTATCATAAATCCTGGTGTAATCCAACTCGTATTTCCATCGGGGTGCATAAAAAGGAGTTTGGTATAAGTTGAAACACAACACCGGCAGGAATACCACCAAAAACGTTTTGACCACCCGCGCATACGCTTTTCTATCCCCCTTGCTTCTAAACAATATGGCATAAGGCACTGCCCACAAAGCGTTCAACAACCCTACACTGATAAGCGCAGTATTTTCAGCCAAATACGGGGGCGATTCTATGGCAGCAACTAAGGCAAACAAAAGACTAAAGGAGGTCATCAGCACACAAAGCACCAGTTGAATCTGATAACTGACAATAATCCTGGAGAAGGGCATGGCGCGAAAACGTGCGCAGTCCATTTTTATTGGGTGGTCGCTAATCGCTGCAATGAAATGCCTCCATACCAAATAAAAAATCATGCTCGGATGAAATAAGTCATATTCAAATACGTTAACTTTGAATTACAAAGTACTTTGAATATGAAGTTTCCATTTTTCGATAGCCGCTGTTTGTTTTTAGAGTCTGTTTACAAGCACTCCATCATTCATTATCGGGCCCTTTTTAAACAGCACAAGGAAGCCTGGGGCATCCCCCAGGAAGCACTTTCCCTCTATCCCAAAGGCTCCATAGGCAGAGCTCTTTCCGAATTTTTGGACCAGGATGGATTCGAGTTGCAAGACAAGCTGGAGTCGCACGATGTGTACCACATACTGACGGGTATTGGCACATCTGTGCCAGACGAAATTGCCATGCAATATTGCTTGTTGGCCAGTGGAAAGAAGTCTTTGTATGGAGCCTTTACGATAATCTTGGGAACGACTTTAATACCCGAAGAAATTCCCTACTACTACCGTTCCTACGTTCAAGGGAGTAAAATGGCCAACATTGCTTTGTGGGATCTCAAAGCCCGGTTACCAGAGTCACTTGCAGCTGCGCAGGAAGAATTGTGGCAATGCCAAGCTACCTTGGAGCGTCCATCGTCCAGTGAAACTCTTGTGCCCTCAGTGGCAGTTTGTCTAAATTGAGTTTTCGGGCTTGCACCTCCCCCATTCCTGATCCGAGAGCTCCTCGCAGGTGCAACAAGCTATCTTCTTCTGAATAAGCATAATTGCAGCGAATAACCGGCTTACCGTTTGGATGCAAAATCAGTTGCTCGTTGGCGTAATCGTATTGCAGGGGGTAATCGATGAAAGTATCGTCTGCCTGTTGCACAATGAAGTAGCCCGCCCGATGAATGAAAATGCGTTTCATTTTTTTGTTTGCCTCTTCCGAAATCCAGCTCGTTGAATCTGCTAAATGTTGCACCTCCACCTGATAAGCGCCATGCAGAAAGGGCCTCGCAGCCACATCATCGTTGTAGTTGCCTGCTTGCACAAACACAAACAGCACTTCAACCGCTATCAATCCGATGACGAATGATTTGCTTACCGCATACAACAGGGCCCTTTTTCGCGAGGCAAAAGTCAGCCGCCACTGCTGCCCATCTACTTGCTGCTGTCGCACCAGTAACCGGAAAATTTTCTCCATTCCCGGCCAGGCTATCATCAAACACAATCCCAATAGAAACAGCGAAAGCACCTTCACCGACACGTCAAAGGCGAAGTTGATCATCACCACATTGGCCATCACCATCAGGGCTATCATCGCGCCCAATTGCCGCGTGCGTTGAAACAACAGCAGCACTCCCGGTATCAATTCAATTACCCCTGCAAACACAGAATATGACCAGGACGAACCGATGGTGCTCCAATAAAGAATGTCGGGAGACAGCTGTCCCAACGAGGTGAACAAGGTGTTGGGCTCTGGCAGGTAAAATTGGTGTTTAAACACCTTGTCGAAACCATAGCGCAGGAGCAGCAACGCCAGGTAATAAGCCGCAAAACTGTGAAGCCAGTATTTCCACTGCGCAAAATGCGGTTGGCTTTTTTGAATCACGGTCCAGCCAACGGCCAATAACAGAGACACAACCGCCAGATTAAACACGTGTAAATACATGCCCGTTGAATCAGAGATAATGGCCGACACATACGGATATGAAAGTTGAAAAAGGTAATCGCCCGTCCATTTGGCCCACGCTTCAAAAAATGGACTCAACCACTTTCCGGTAGTCGGAATCACCGACAGCCGAAACGGCAGCGTGATGACAAACAGCGGCACAAAAAAGAGGGTGAACCGAAAGCAGAAAAGGCGTATAAACTTCAAATGAGCTTAGATTTATTGAGTAGGCGGAAACCGCAATTCAAATTACAAATTGCTTCTTAATGCTGCCATCTTTTCCGTCAGCAACTCAGGCATCTCTTCATAATACCGAGGGGAGTACATCCGCACGACCAGTTCCATGTTTTCATCCACCGTTAAATCCTTAGGCTGTGCTTGAAAGTACTTCATCGAATATTCTTCTAATTGCAACCTGGAGTAAATGAAATCGAGGCACTTTTCCTCTGTTGTAAACTCTTCCAATCCACTGGCCAGCATAAATGCAGCCCAACTGTGGTAACCGGAAATTCTATTTTTTAAACCCCTGGTGGCGATAATGCAACTGCAATGTTTTGTCGCTAAGGAGTTATACTCATCTCCGGTTATCACGGCCAAGGAAATATCCCACGACATTTGATTCAGGGATTTCCCTCTGTGGTTGGGATAGACGCGGTCGTAAGCGGCATAAAAATTAGCCGTCATGGCAGGAGCCATTGAAATGGTATCAGCGACTTGCCGCATTTCAACTTCAGAATAATGATCTTTCCATTTTGTGGTAAGAAACCAGTAAGTAGCACCGATAATGGCCAGAAACAAAAACAGAATTGCTCCTAATCCCCCTCCGATTACCTTGAATACTTTATGCAATGCCAGTTGCTTTAATTGGCAGTGTGTTTAGCTACGCACCGTCTCGCGAACTAACGTTGTTTTCCACAAGATAGTACCCAACAGCAGGCAGGCACCAAATACCGACAACAGCAGTGTCATAAAAGGACTACCTCCATTGCCAGAGAAAAATGATAACAGCCCGATGCCGTTTTCCTTTTGTTTGCCTTCTTTCCTCTTCTTGGTTTTTGATGCTTTCTCGTCTTCATCAAATCCAATTAATTCGGCACCACTGTACACCCCAGGAATTCGCACTTCGCCTTTCTCTAACTTCCTGAAATAAGGGTGGTCTTTTATCAAAAAAGTGTCTCTTTGATTATGCCAGGCATCCGAATACTGAATGACCATTGAGTCTTGAAATTTTTCCAACTTCATAATCAACATGGGAGGATCACCAAAATTGTCATCTGCATCCAATGTCATGGTGTGCGGTTGGCCGCTGTGACTTCGGTGGGCAATTAACTTGGTTTGACTCCAGGCCACTGTGGTGGAAGCCAGTAAGGCGGTTGCCAATAAAATAAAGGGTATTGTTTTCATAGGATTGGTATTTATTTTGGATCTAAGGTTCGGTTGGTCACAGACATGGAGCGCACTTCAAAAGGCACGTTGTCCTGGTATTCGTTTTCTATCAGGTAAAAGGTCACTTCAAAAGAATAAGTCTCGGTGTTTCGTCCCCATGCCCCTTCTGAGAAATGCAGCCAGCATTGTTCGTCTTCGACAATGACAGACATTTCCCTGGAGATATTGCCGTTGGGGTTGCCTCCGCTGATAGGGCCATCGGAAAACAGCCAACTTTGCAACACTCCGTTTTTGTCCAACTTGGCCAACAGCCGGTAACTGTAGCCCCAGCCAGAATCCTCACGTCCGCCAATGTGGACCAGGTAAAAATCATCAATCGGAATGACAGAATACAGGGACAATTCTGTCAGGTCAGTATCTTCCCCAAACAATTGCTCAAATAAGGACTCGTCTTCCATCCCATCCAAATCGCCAAATCCAGTTCCACCATACGGATTGACCCGAAATGATGGTACTCGTTCCAGCTCTTTGATCAGCAGTAAGCTGTCTGCACCGTGCAAAATTTTACGCACTTCTCTGCGCTCTCGAAAATTGGATTGGGAAGCGTAAGGTGGTTTGACAAACAAGTGCTCTTCAAACAGTGGTTTCAGGCTGGTTTGCCCGAATGCTACCGTGCTTAAAACACATCCGATTGCCATCAAAATCCACTCACCGCGAGTTGCCATAAAAAGGAAGTTGGGTTTATTCCGCGATGAAGATGCCTGCAAATTCGCTGATTCACAAAGCATTTAACGTATCGTTAACAAAAAGGAGGAATTCCAAGGGAAGGAACTCTTTAGTGGAAAATCGTTTGGAGATTTCCTTCGCAGTATTCGCAAGGAACCGGGCAGTTAAGCCCAATAGGAAGTTGCATCTACAATGCAAGTAACTACTTTATTCATCTCACTAGAAGCGGGCAAGCACTCTATTTGGCAGCATGCCCGTGCTTGAGCAACCAGTAGTTGCCTCCTAAAAACAAGGCAGCATAAGCCAAACAAAGTCCACCATTGAGCAAAGACACATTGGCGACTGCTTCAAGCCCCATCATCTCTGACAAGGGATTGGGCAGCATATTGACCCGCACATTCATCGGCAACAACTGTGAAACCGAGTCAGGCAGCCAAAAACCAGCAATCCCCTCTACGATCCAATAGATGATCAACATGCCGATGACCAACCCCGTTTTCTTCAACCAGGAACTTAAAAAGTAAGCCAGGTGCAGAAAGAGAAACAAAGACATAAAATAAGCTGGAACAGCTACGACCCCATCAAACATCCCCACCCCTTCAGCTGGTTTTCCCAAAGCTGCGGTGAGCGCAAAGAGCATGAGCGTTGAAACCGCGGTCAAAAATAAAATCAACACTTCCTTGGCGGCAATGATTTCTACCGCACTCAAGCCATCTATGATATTTTGTCGTAGTGTTTTGTAGGTGTATTCATTGGTCACTAAAATCACGAACAATATCACCAGAATGAATTGGAACCAGCTGGCCAGATACGCCAGGTTGTGCCAGGCGCCAGGAAAGTTAAAAATAGAAACTCCCGGTGTCGCTGTCTGTATGGCCACTCCATCAGGTCCCGTGCCGCCTGCAACAGATTGCACAAAGCTTTCAAAAGCAAACACCGCAGGAATGAGAAGCAACAAGTGTATTCCAAAAATGACCCAAAAAGTGGGATAATTCACCACTTTCGTCAACTCTACTTTGAGGATTCGAATCATAGCTCTTTGGTTATTTCGAGGAATTCAAATTCCAGGTTTTTCTTTCTACTTACCAGGTGTGTGGCTACCACCCCTTTTCCAAAAAGGTCTTTGTTCAGCGTTGCTGCTGAAACTCCGGCCGTTAATCGAACGACAAACAGGTCTCCTTCTTTGGTCACTTTTTCTGCCAGAGGCAGCGCATTTAAACCCTGCTCCAGCCCATCCATGTTCTGCGCTCTTACCTCTACCAGGTTTTCATCGCCCAAAATTTCCGCCACTTTTCCCTGAAACAGCATCACACCATTTTTGATGATGGCTACATCCGAACATATTTTTTCTACTTCGTCCAGCAAGTGGCTGGCAATGATGATGGTGATACCTTGTCGGGAGATGGTTTGAATCAACTCACGGATTTCATAGATCCCTTGTGGGTCGAGTCCGTTGGTTGGTTCATCTAAAATCAGTACTTCCGGTGTTCCGAGCAAGGCCGATGCGATGGCCAGGCGCTGTTTCATCCCCAAAGAGAAGATTTGAAATTTATCCTTCTTACGGTCGAGCAAATTCACAAATTCCAGTACCCTGGGAATGTCTGAATACGGCACTCCTTTGATGTCGGCAGCTATCCGCAGGTTCTTTTCTGCCGAGAGGTAGCTGTAGAAATTAGGAGATTCCAGCAACGAGCCGATTTTCCTTCTGGCCTTATTCGAGCCAGGTGCTCCAAACCAATCAAAGGTTCCGCTGGTGGCTGGTACAATGTCTAACAGGATGCTGAGGGTGGTGGTTTTGCCACTGCCATTGGGGCCAAGCAGCCCAAAAACGGCTCCTTTGCTGACCTGAATTGAAAGGTCCTTTAATACCTGTCGTTTGCCGTAAAACTTCGACAGGCTGTGAATGTTCAGAATGTTGGTCATAAACGCAGCAATTCAATGCAACTTGGGTTTGAAAGTGAAGGTAAAATAATCTTCACAACGAACAAATACGAATTCGGTTGAACGGTTTTTTTGCGTTTACTAACGGTAATTGAGCGTGTTTGGTGTGGATTTTTGTGTGGGCTGTTTCGATACAATTTTGTAGCAGGCTTCGACCCTTCGAGTACCTCAGGGTGCTGCGCCTGCCGTTAACTAATCGGGCTTGCTCCTACTTCAACAACCCGTCTCGCTGGTAGAGCCCTACCCCTTTATCAATCATCGCGCGAATGTCGTTTTCTAACTCGGCATCCAGTTTTTTGATGTGAAAGCAACTCTTGCCTTTGAGGCATTTCTTCAGGTTCTCAGGCATGTCCTGCATTTCTGCTGCGTGGGTGTAGGTTGGGAAGAAGTAGAGCCGCACGTCTTTTGGTTTGGGCACCAGGGACGCAAAGTAGATTCCATCTACCTTCTTTTTGCCCTGCATGGCTTCAATCGTGCCGGTCACTTCAAATTTTTCCGGTGTGTCTGCGGTTATCTTAAAACTGGCTTCGTGTCGTTTCAAGGCCGCTACCAATTTATCGCGGAGGGCAGTTATTTCTGTGCTCATATTAGACTCGTTTAATGTTGTTCAATTAAGATGGAATTTCCATCGGGATCCGTTATTGAAAACGAACAAGGTCCCTCGGAGTTTTCCAGTCCGGAAGAGGAGTCCACTTCGAGGTTGTTCTGCTGAACTTCTTTGTAAATGCTGCGCGCGTCCGAAGGGTTAAAGGTGATGGTATTGGTCAGGAGTACTCCTCGAAACAGGCCTATTTTTATGCCGCCATTGGAAAGGAGCACCCAGTCTTGAACAGAGGTGGTCCCCGAGCCCCCATGGCCTCCGCCTTCCATTGCTATAAACCCCAGCTTTTCATAAAATGCCTGAGCCATTGCGACATCTTTTACGGCCAGCGAAAGCGTAAAACCTCCCAGATTCCCTTCCGCTGCATTGATCTGTTCTTTTACAAAAGTGTAGCTGCGGTCCAGCTTCCATGCTCCTGAAGGGTCTTGCTCAAACGATTGGCTGATGAAGGTATTCCCGGTGAGTTGTGTTTCATGCTTCACCTTCCAACCCCGGCCATCGGCCAAGGTGTAGGTTTGTATCAACTCCGTTTCGTTTTCTCCGGTTGGCCTGAGGTAACCGCTGCCAACGGTACCGCCCTGACCAAAATTCATCACCACGGCCTGTTGTGCGCTGTTGTCCCAATACTGGTGTAGTTGCCAAAACTCAGCTACCTTTTTGCCGTTCTTCATGCCATACATGCGCCCCCGGATGCTGGTTTCACCAATGCCCCAGTTCCATTCCAACCGATACGCATCGTAGGGTTCTGCCTCTGACATGTGAGCACCATTTTGGGCGGTCCACACGCCCACATTGGCGGCCAGGTCGTTTAAAAACCAGGCTGGAATTCCCGAGGTACTATCCTGAGCGAGGACGGAGAAACAGATTCCAACGGTGAGCAGAAAGGCCGCCATTGTCTCTTTTACTTTTTGCATAGTGGTGCTCTGTATTTGATGTTAAAATTTCCTCAACTCCGGGTAATCAGCTGCTTTGTTGGCAGTAGTCTCCATCTACCATTAACCGGTCTTTTGAGCGTCAGAAATTACAAATTATTTAGAAACATGCTGGCTTGGGTGAACCCTCCATTTTGTTAACCCGATGTTAATGTCGTTTGTCTGAACACCTATGGCCATTACTTTTGGGACATGCGCAACCTGCTCCTACTAATCACCTTACTGTGTGCCGGAACATCACAAGCCCAATATGAACGAAGTTCGTACCCGGCTTTTGATCACTTCCTGTTTCAACACGATCCTAGCCACTACGGCCGAAGAGCCTATCTGGTCGATTCTATCACAATGGACAGCATCGACCTTGGGTTTCGCTATGTGCGTCCCCCTTTGCAGCTAAAGCATGGTTTCATTTACGTGCGCACAAGTGATATGAAAGGCCTGGTCGCCAAATCCGGAAAAATGTTGTTGGGACCATCTCATCAACTCCGCTTCAACTCAACTGACAGCATCATCTCTGCGTACTTGTGCAGTGAGGCTGGGTGGATTTTCTTAAACTTTGACGGAGATACGCTCTCCTATGGGCCCCGGGCCATGCGCAACAATCACATCCCTGAATTGAACGAAACATTCAACAAAGCATCAACTACCAGCAAGGACAAAAAATTACAATGGGGCTATTTGGGCAAAGACGCACGGTGGGTGATTCCTCCTCAGTTTGAGCAAGTCGAGGATTTTGAAAACGGATTTGCCAAAGTGATGCAGGATGGTAAATGGGGCCTGATAGATGAGACCGGTCAATTTGTGTTGGACCCGGTATTTGAAACTTCGAACTTTCCGGTGAGGTAATTAAGCCAATGGATTGGAAGTGGCTACACCGCTCACCCTATCGTGGAAGTCTATGATTCGACTGGTCCGGTTTCGGCCATATTTTTTGACCAATCGACAAGTGGCAAAGGGTTTTGAATTGGCCTCGTATTGAGCGATCCAATCCATCTTTAATTGCGCTTCTTCGGCTGTCAATTCAGGAAACTTCATGCGGAGATACTTCAAATTGATGCGTTGAGGCTTGGGCGTCAACCGGGCTCGGTAGCAATTCTGCTTGATACATAGGTTCAAGTAAAGTAAATCAACACCAAAGTTCTTCATCATTTCCACCGTCCCAATACCACGAGGCTCCAGATCAGCATTGGTTATCATCAGCCGATACCCTTGAAATGTTTCATATACTCGAATACCCAAAGATGTGTAGGGGTCCTTGCGAACGGTCCGTTCAATTTTTTCAAGAATACGGGTCTTGTTGTCTTTTTTGGGACCCCAAATCGATTCCCAAAACCGAGGTCGAACTTGATCGATGTCTATAAAAACTAAACTGGTAGAATTGAGCACCAATGCTCCGTAGCGGTTGCGGGTGATGATGTTTTCAGCGTCCAACCGCTCGATGATTTCCTCCCGAATATCAGCCTCATATTCTTTGTCGACATCGTATTTTCCGAGTAAGGCCCTTTCGGCCTTCTTCACCACATTTCCCAGCTTGCGTTGGGCATCTTTGATAGCTTCTTCCCTCGATACATTGGAACCTCCATAGGCAGTGGATAACTGCTTCAGTCCATCAATCTCCAATTCGCGGGTGTACTTTTCCCAGTAGTTAAATATGCGCATGGCTGGTAACGGTCAACAAAATGAGCATCAAGGCAGGTAAATGGCCGGCTTCTCCGTCAGGTTGCTGATCTTCTGCAAATGCCTTTTGCCGTTGGCTCGAAAAACCAAAACAACTTCATTGGATTCCAATGGTTCGGGCGGGGTGACCTTGCTCCCACTTTTCATGTTGAGCTTCGCCTTGCAAACGGTCTTACCCTCCATTTTTACTGAACGCAAAGCCGTTTTCATTCCTTTAAAGTAGACACTGTCCAGCGTTACCTCGGCAGGCACATCGGCCAACGGTATCTCCAGGTTCACCAATATTGGGCTGCCGATGGTTCCGGGAATCATTTTTTGAAAAAACGGACCAACGGGTTGGAGCCGCAACGGAGCTTGCACTGGTGGTGCTGGTGATGGTGTCGATTGAACGACTTGTTTCCTGGCGCAACTAACGGCTGCAAAAGCCAGCAAGGTGAACACGATTAATCTGAAGTTTTTCATAGACAAGGTATCTGGTAGCAAAAATAAACTTTCGGTGCCAATCGGCTGGCATGATTGTGCTTCCTGAGAATCTGTTATTTTAACGTAAGTTAGAGACAAGATTATTTAGTATTAACCTGAAAACCAACACCTTTAATTTACTAATGCCAAAAAAATGTAGTTGTAGCATGGGCGGTGCGTTGGCCCGTCAAAAATCGTGGGGGGCGCTGGCGTTTGCGGGATGAACGATATTTTTGACTTGATTTTTTGGGCACTTTTTCACTTGTGCTGAGCTTAGTCGAAGTACTAAGGAAAAATGTCAATGTATCTACAGGAATAAATGTAAGTCCATACTATTGAGTGTTTTACAATATGAAACTATGTACACTGAATAAATCGACTGAGATTTTCGCTTTAACTCAAAATTTATTCCTCAGCTGAACTCAAGTTATTTTAGTGCCCCCTAACAACCTACCCCTATGAAAGAAGTTTTGATTGCTGTCATTCTTTTTGCACTCTTTGTGGCGGTCTTCTTCTTCTCTTTTAAGCTCTTTCACAACAGGTACATCAAAGGATACAGGCAGGAAATTGATGAGATGTTCAAACGCTACGAATTGACTTTTGTCAAAAAGAGTCGCCCCAGGAGAGCAGATTGGAGCACAAGCCCATTCAAAAAGCCTCCGGTTCTTTCTTTGAGCTTGGGCCAGGTGATGAACATGCCCATAAGCCAAAGCAAATACTATATCATTCAGACCAAAGAAGGTGTCAACATTTGGCTGGAAGTGGAAACTACGTTCCTCTCAAAACCCAAACTGAGGTTTAAAAAGGAATTGCTTCGGAAACAACCCAAAAGGCCCGCTACAGTTGAAGTCGAAAGCAGAAACGAATGTCCTGCGTGCCATCATCCACTGACAGGCAATGAAGCGACCTGCCCCGATTGTGAGCTTTCACTAAAGTAGCACTAGCCTCCTATTTCGTCCGATACTCCTTGCCCTGTAAGTCGACATAGAAGACCGTTCTATGTTGGGATACCATAAAAAGGCTGGGAACACCTTCTACTAATCGCACCCAATCGTACCGAGCGGGTACGACCAATTGACCGAACTCATCGGCCATACCGACATTGCTGCCTCGTTTCAGCTTCAGATAGCCTGAAAGATCTTGCTGAATATTGTGATACTTCGTTGGTAGTAAAGTTTCTCCCCGATGATTTATCAACCCTTGGTAGCCGTTGTTCTGCACAATGATCACATGATCCGAAACTTTGATAATCTTATTATAGATAAGAGGTACTACTACCTCATTATTGGCATTTAAAAATCCAACCTTGCTGGGCTGCCCTTGGGAGATCTTGTTGGGCTGCCCCGGAGAGATCTTGCTGGGCTGCCCTTGGAAGATCTGGTTGGACAGCCCTTGGGAGCCATCGTGCTGGCTCACTTTAAATAGACCATGACTCCAGTATTGCATCTCCTTGGTCGACCTAAAATCGCCCAAAGGCTTGCCATAGCGATCAGTTAGACACCGAATCGAGTTCCCATTGGGATCCATTAACAAGAGCTGCAACCGGTTTGGCACAAGTGATTTACCCGGTGATTCTACGGGTCCAACATGGCGAAAAGGTAACGGCAGCAATCGGGGAACGCCCTGTTGTGGCCTCAAGATGTCTTTCTCAGAATGGTAAAACAATGGATAGTGGTGCTGCAACAGATCCCTACCTCTAACGGGAATAACATAAAAAAATGAGGCATCTGATGCCGTATCCATTTCTGACGCATGCAACGGAGAGCCGTCATGATGCAACAAAACTGGTTCCTGCTCAGGCAGTTTTGTTTGAAGATACCCCCCTATTCCTATGGAAAGCTGCTCGTACTTCAAAGGCAAAATTGTGTCGCCCGTTTGTATATCCAACAACGCGTGTCTCCGTTGGGAGAACCGGCCTTTACTCACCACCGCCAGTCCATCTCCCCAATCTGAAAAGTAATTATCACCAGGAGGAACCACCTCTTTTCCATCCAGGGAATAGAGCGCCCAATTTAACTTCCCGGGAGATTCCTTCATCCTCAGGGCTATGTGATTGCCGTAAGCATCTGACCATTTAAAGGCCTCATTGGGAAACTCAACTATTGAACCATCGGGATGTATCGCCCGCAACTGGCCTTGCCTATTTTCGCCCAACCAAACGCCACGAATAAAATATCCCTTTTCTCCAACTGGCAACTCTTTACCATTTTGCCGGCAGACGACAACCTTGTTTCCACCTCCTGTTTCCACCACCACAAAATTGGCATTTACCTGCGCAACCCTCAGGGTTGTAGAACGGCTTTTCCTTCCCGATAAATCTGTGTGCTCCTCACTAATTCTTACAGCTGGCCCTTTGTAGAGTGTGTTTCCAGTTGAATCGACCACTCTTCTTTCGCCCTCCTCAAAAAGCTCGCATTCAAAATAGAGTCCACTGCTTGGCCAAATCGTATCACATTCACAGGGAACAAGCTTCTTACCACTAGGGGCAAGAAGTCCGGTGCGAATGCCTTTTTTAGTACCATTTTTGCCACGTGAAATTTTTAATTGCCCCTTGCCTATTGTCCATGGGTGAAAGTATTCTGGGGGCGTCAAGTAACGAAACCGTACTCTTTTTTTACCGTGCACATCCAATACCCCCCAACGGCCTTTTTTATTGGCCGCCAAAACCAGATCCGGAAAAAAAGAAATGGCATCCAATCCTCCAAAAGCCCTTTTTGAAATTTTGTTGTGGGAAACTGTCATCAGACGCCAATGTTTTCCTTGGCGCACACTTAAGATCGTATCGTGCAGGTACCTGATTGAATCGTAATCAAAGGGAAAAGCGATATTACCATCAGGGGTGAATGCCCCCCACTTGCCTTCTTTTCTCGCTATGGCAATGCCCCCCCGAACAGGCCGGGCTTTTTCAAAGCCAGTTACAACCATAGTATCGGTTTCACCATTGTAATAGCTCAACCCATCAGCCTCCACAAAAGGCACAAATTGTTGGGCCTGGAGCACAACCGACCCTAACAGCGCGGCCAGAGCTAACAAAAATGATTGAATGTTGGGCATGGACTAAGGATTCGAATAACGAAGCTACAAGTTTCTGGAGAAACGAATGTTTGAACAAAAGCAGTAAGTGAATTTCGTATATTGCTCCGTTCTATTTTTCTGTTGATGCAACAGCCCCGAACAACCGCCCCATGACAAAAGCAAAAGAGATGAAGAAACAGCCCACGACCGCTCCTTTAGAAATGGCCTTTTTTGATTCCATTCAACTGGTTCCTGCAAGCTGGGATGAACTGGTAGGAGCTGCGTCTACCTATTTGACCACCGGTTATTTAAGAGCCATTGAAGCTGCCATGAAGGGACAAATGACCTTTCGGTACATCCTGTTTTCAAAAGCTGGTCAACCAGTGGCCCTGGCTGCTTTTCAGTTGATCAAGGTCGATTCCCGTTCATTGGACATTGAACAAACAAAAAAGCGCAAGAAGTTGATGAGCAAAGTGCTTGATCAGATGGAAGTGACCTGCCTTATCAACGGCACACTCTTTGGCTCAGGCGAACATGGGTTCTACTACTCTCCAGAACTGGAAGCTGAAGAAGCCTTTAAAGCCCTGGCCGATGGCACGAAAAGGTTGTGTGCACTCGAACAAAAGACCAACAAGGTGCAGGTCATCATGGTCAAGGATTATTTCCCTGAGAACAGCACGGCTTCGGCACAGTTGGAAAACCACAAGTACCGCAGCTTTAAGATGGAACCCAACCTTGTGCTTCATATTCGAGAAGAATGGTCCAGTATGGACGATTATCTGGCGGCCATGACTTCCAAATACCGCAGCGCAACCAGGGGCATTTTGAAGAAATCTGCCAACCTCACTACCCGGGACTTGACCATTACAGAAATCACAAAATACCAACCCGAATTAACTACCCTTTTTCACGCAGTGCACAGCAAGGCCAAACGAAAACTGGGCACCCTGGATGTGGCGGCCTTTGTTGATTTGAAACGGAATTTAAAATCGGACTTTATCCTGAGGGGGTACTTTTTGGAAGAACAATTGGTGGGCTTTGCCAGCATCATTGTCAATGGTGAGGCGTTGGACTCCAACTATGTGGGACTGGATTACGAACTCAACAAACCGCACAACATTTACCAACGGATGCTCTACGATTTGGTGCAAATGACCTTTGATAAGAAGCTGTCCAAACTGCACTTTGGAAGAACCGCTGGCGATATTAAAAGCAGCTTTGGTGGGAAAGCGGTGGACATGACGTGTTACGTTAAAACCACCAATTCCGCTTTCAACAAAATCATCAAACCACTGGTCAAACGAATTTCGACCCCCGATTTTTCTGAGCGGAATCCCTTTAAAGTCTAGGCATTATTCCAACACCACCTTGATGGAGGCACGGCTCTTGCCAGAAGTCAACGACAGAAGGTAAATGCCTGCAGGCTCGTTCAACTCTACTCTCAGTTGCTGTCCCTGCTCTTTTCTGGCGTAAACCAATTTACCAGACAGGTCGTGCATTTTCACGTCCACTACCTGGTCGTAGCCTTGTCCCATATCAATGGTAAAGTTACCCGTGCTTGGATTGGGGTAAATGCGAATGGGCTTTTCAAAATTGCTTTCTACGATGCCGATGATGGTGTCCATGGTGTCAGGTGGATTCACTACAACAGGAGGCTCTTGCACGGATAAATAATGAAACTTGTACGTCTCGGTCGTATCGTTGAAGGCTCCAACCGAAAACACTTTGAAATACACATCCTCACCAAGGTCCGCATGTGGGATGTGTTCATCTGACACCCAGGTGCTGTCAACCGTATTACTCATGGTGATGGTGCTATCCAACGTAGCCTGTCCATGCGACCATTTAACAAACACGCTCGACAAGGTTTGCTCGTAAGAGATGCGCGCTGTAACATATTGGTCGGTCAAAGGTGCAGGAACAATTTGCATGGGAAATTCAGAAATTTCAGTAGTGGTGATGGATGGATACTCGTTTCTGTTTTCCAACGTGTATTCCCACAGGCCACGTCCCCAGGTGGAAGCACGCAACACATTGGAACCATACTGAATCTCTAAATCGCGTACGGTGCAATTGGGCAAATTAGGGCTGTACAGGTTCCAGGTAGCTGGACCTTCCATGGCCCGGGAATAAACACCAATCTCCCCGCCTACATAGATGTACGAATCCTTAGAGTGGTCAATCACCACGGTGCGGATGGGCATGTTACCCAGATTGTCGGTGATGTTGGTCCAGTTCGCTCCCAGGTCATGCGAGAGGTAGATTTTTTGGTTGTCGTTTTGGTAGCGGTTGTACGTCACAATCAGCGTTGAATCATCGTTGGGGTCAAAAGTGATGTCGGTAATAGAGTAGTTCGGCAACTGGTTGGAAGTGACATTGAAGGTTTGTCCCCCATCCGTAGAAAGTCGAAACGTGGAATTGCGCGCAATGGCAATGATGTCGGAGTTGTTTTCTGCAATGGCAGCGACTTTTATCAGGCCAATACCGGGTGAACCGACCAATCCCCAATTGTCATCACCAAATGAGCTGGATTTGTAAATACTGGACGCAAAGTGGATGGCGTCCATTTGTTGGTTGGGATCAAACAGCAACGGTGCCTGCCAATCGGCTTCTCCCGAGCCTCCTTCAGGATTGTTGGCTCCTTGCCTGCTTTGTCCGGCATCGCGGGTAATTTGACGGGTACCAAACTGCCAGCTGCCCACCATCCAATCAGGTCGCAGCGGTTGTATAATGGCTTCCATGCCATCTCCCCCGTTCCATTCAATCCATCCTGTGGCATCCAAAATGCTGGTGCCGTTGTCTTGCGAACCTGACATTTGAACGGTCCAATCTGACTGACTCAAACCCGAGGCGTAAAACTCCCGAATACCAGTACCGTTGTTGAGTTGTGTCCAGGTAGCACCATCGTCTGTGCTTTTGCACAAATAACCGTCAGTACCTACGTAAAAAGCGCCATTGACCCATTCTGCTGTGCGCAAATCAGCGTGCACATAATCGGGAGGCAAAGTTTGTGAACCACCCAATGCCCAACTGGTAATGTCAAAAAAGTTGTTGCCACCATCGTTGCTGCCTTGCATGTCTAGGTAGCCGTAAATCATAACGTTGGGATTCGAACCTGAAACGGCAAACCCATCACAGGCTTGGTCGGGAACGGAGTTCAATGTAAAAAAGATGCCATTGTCTGTAGAAGTCCAAACACCGTTGTTGGACGCAAAATAAACACAGCTATCACAAGCCGGACTCACAGCAATGTGTCCTTCAGAGCCCGAATTACCGGGAATGTTAACGGAAGGAATAAAAGTCATCCCCGTATCCAGGGAACGCAAGACATTGTTACCAAACGCACTTCCGCCCCAGTTATCGTACATGTAAATGGTAGTCGGATCCGATGGATGAAATTCAATGTCGGTGATGCTTCCATTGGTCATTGGCTGCGTCCAGGTTTGCAGGTTGTCGTCAGAGCGGTAGAGCCCTGTGTTGGTGCCTACAAATACCAAATTGGCAATGGTTGGATGGTAAACAATCTTGTAAATCTGAGAATTGGTGCCCAATCCGCCCCAGCCCAAATTCGTGGGATTAAAAGCAGACTCATTCCAGGTGAGGCCTCCATCAGCGGAGCGATAAACTCCATGGGTGGTTCTGTTGCCTCCGTTGCGCACGTTGATTAAAATGGAATCAGGGTTGGTGGGCGACACAGCAATGGTGTTCACTCCGGCAGCAAACAATGTATCGGTGCTGTTGAGCCAGGAAGTTCCGCCATCTAGGCTTCTCCAAAATCCACCGCTGCGCGAGCCCATGTAGAGATGTTGATCGTTGGTGGGGTTCACCCAAAAGGCTTCTACCCTGCCAATTCCGGGGCTGTAGTGAGACGTGATGTTGTCTACGCTCCATGGGCCCAAATCGCGCCAGCCATTGTCGAATGATTCTTTGCCATTGCCTCCGGGGTTATTTTGCAAAAATTGTCGGTAAGCGTTGACAGCAAAATGCGGATCCGATTGGCTGCGATCGCCTGAGGGGAAAAACTTGCTTTCATTTTCGGCTTTCCAACGTTGGTAGCCTTTCCATCCAGAACCTTTGCCTTTGTCGTGTGTTTCAAAATAGGCATCGGCCTCAGCGCACACATCGTAAAAGTTGGCATTGGGGTTGTTCATCATCCCCTTGTAAGCTGCCTGTGCCAAGGCAGTAGTCGAACAAAACAGTCCAATTCCCAGCAAAGCCAGGCCTAAAAAAATTCTTTTCTCCATAGATCAACGAAAGTATCCATTCTAAACATCTCTTGGATGCGTATTGTTCACCAAACCTGTGCTCAATAGAGTATATATTCCAAAAATGAAGGATTCCTATTGGATGAATTCGGGCGAATAGATTGAAAAAATCAATGCGGTCAATGGTTCATTTGGTGGGAGTCGTTCCCGATGCAATTTTGTATATTTTTGTGTGCCGTTCTACTCGAAATATAAACCTATGGCCCACAGGTCACATGGCCTGTGAGTTTACCTTTTTGCCCCTTACTTGGAAAATGATGCCTTGTGATCAAAAAACAACAATCGGTTTTTGCCGAATTCTGGCAATATCTTGCTTTTCTCTCTTACTGTGGATGCTTCCGCTAGCTCTTGCAGCTCAGTTACCTTTTCAGGTTTACCATTTTCCAGACACCATACCCGATGCCCACATCGTGGATGTGGAGGCAGAAATTCAAAAAATGACTGAAGCTCCTTTTGAAGACGCTACCCCTTCAGAGAAGCAACGTTTTGCTGTGCAAATGTCCTACTACAAGCGCTCCTTACTTGCCAGTGGCTCGGTGTATATGGGATGGCCCGAGATGGAGAACTACCTCAATCAAATGCTGCAGTCACTTCTGCCTGACTCTTTGCCTCAAAAGAACGATGTGAAAGTGTATTTGATGCGCAGCTCCTATGTCAATGCTTACGCCATTCATGATGGTTCGTTGTTTGTCAATATTGGGCTGATTGCTGAGATGTCTAGCGAAGCGGCTCTGGCTACCATAATGGCGCACGAAATAGCCCATTTTTCAGGCAACGATGTGAAACGGGAATATGTGGAGGGTCGCACCACCCGGACGCGCGAAAACCGAGGCAATTTGAGTTTTCTAACCAGTCATTCACGGTTTAATAAAAAGCAGGAATCTGTAGCTGATTCGATTGGTTTTGAATTGGCCTATGCTGCTGGATACAATGTGGTAAGTGCCCGCAACAATTTCACGCTGTTCAAAGAAATTGAGAACCTGGGAGATGAAAGAAGAGCCGCCAATACCCCTTTAACAATTAACCGAAGAAACCCGCGTGATTATGCCAAGCTATTGGCCGACCATCCCGACCTGGATGATCGGATGAACAAATTGGACGAATTTGTGGAGGGCATTGAAGCATACAAAGGTTCGGACTACCTCATTGGCAAAGACATTTTCTCACAATTGAAGGAGAAAGCGCGAACGGAAACCCTGGTGTTGATGCTTGAAGACAATGAGTTGATGTCCTGTGCTGAAAAGGCATTTACCTACTTGCTGGCAGCGCCTGAAAGCGAAGTATACCTCTACTACTTATTGGAATCAGTCAGAAGATTGATGGTAGAACAACCCGACCTCAGGAACAAGGGGTTTTTAACCCATCAATTCTCTCGGAAATTTGAACGAGGGCAAGGTATTCTGCACGATTTATCTCATTTAGTCCCAAGCGATGACGGTCAAAAAAACATACAATTAACAGCGTTGGCAGACAGCGCGGCAATTGAATTTGAAACGTACCCGGAAGCTTTTCTCTACTTCGCAGACATGGCGCTAAAAGCAGGCCATACTGAGCCCCTATTAACAATCGCCTTGAACGATAGAAGCAGCCCTGAAGCTGAAAAACTGCTCAAAAAATACATTGCCGCAGAAGGTGCACACTTTAAGCCTTTTGCCCAGGCGCTGTTGGAGGCTTCCGATCAGAGTCCATTAAAAGTGAAGGGCAAACACCAGGTTTTAGTAGGCGGGTTCACCCTTATTGAAGATCACAGCTTTGGTTACTACAACCGGTTACTTTTAGCAAATAAAAAATATCCGCAATACCTCCGTAAACTCAACCGCCTGGTCGAAAACAAGTTTGAAGAACGGGAAGTTGTTCAACTCGCTGGTTTATCTGAGAATACCTTTTCATCGCAGTACCTCACCTACCACCGTTTGTTGAACATGATCCAGGAATTGGCTATCAATGAGGAGCGTGAGGCCAAACCTCATTCGTTTATCGCCCGATCAGCAACCTCCAGAAACTCCCAACAGAAGCACCTTCTTTTGTATGCCCCCGAATATTACGATTGGTTGGTAGAAAATGAAATTGCTGCTCTTGATTATCTGGCGGTAGTCTCCTTTTCCGTGAAGGATGGTTCAGATTACTTGCAACGCAACCTCTCGGGCGTGGGGATACTCCTTTCGATCTTTAATGGCTCCCTGTCACATGCCTATAGGTTAGATTATGCCAACTATAACTTTCAACAGTTTGAAGGGCTGCAATATGACTATACCGTGCGTTACAAAATGCGGTTCCCCTACCTGATGAACAGTATTTTTCACGCACTTCAAACTTCGAAAAATGACTAGAAAAAACCTGTTACTTTCGATTTTACTACTGCTATGCCTGGCCAGCCACGGACAGAATCATGGATTTAAGGGTAAAAATTTCCATTTGTCTGTAGATGCTTTTCAAATGGGTTTTCAGCGCGATCCTGGCCTGAATTTTAGCTACGCCATGTATTCGGATGTGCTGCTCAGAACTTCCTTTCGGTACATCAACCGCTATCAGTTAGGCGATGGCAACGCGGCATATGCCCAACCGCCTTTTCGGCAAGAAGTCAGCAGCAAGAATAAGTTCTTTCACGAAAGCTACGGAACCTCTATAGGCACCGTTATAGGCTTTGGCAGCGCCACCGGCATGGATCTTCCTATAGGTTGGTATGTGAGTCTTGACATCACCTATGACGTGGGCAAGGTCACCGACATCGAAGACTCTACCTTGACCCTAAGCAATGGAGACATCTTCCCAGGACCTCGGGAATATGAATACCGTTTTCACCTGTGGGGATTAAAAGGCGGCATCGGGAGAAGCATGTTGCTGTTTAACAACCTAACGCTCGACCTCGGAGTCGAATTGGGCTGGTTGGTAGGATTTTACCATGAAACTGGCGATGAGCCGTATGAGTTTCGACCCTCAGGATTTGGCTCCTTCATTTCAGAAAGGCGCGCCCTGGAAAACTTCGGAATTTCTTACAGCGTTGCAGGTGACGTTGTAATTGATGATCGTGCGCCCACGTTTGATGATCCGGACGTTGGTGACAATGCCCAATTAACAGGCCTCATTTTTATGCCTGTTATCAAATTGGGTTACATGTTTTAGATATGTCTGCACGACTGATGATCGAACGAAATTGTCGGTCGGAACTTGTCTACCATCAGGTAGGTGATTTTGGGTAGACTGAGGCTGTTGCTGAGCCAAGTCAAAGTACTCGAAGTCAACCCAGAATTATATCGAGAAAAGCTAATGCTTAAACCGCACAAACAGCCGACCGAAGTTCTTGCTGTCTTTGTCGATGCGGTGGTATTGTGACTTGATGTGTTTTTGCTCCAAAAAGCGAATCACCTTTTTCTTCAACTGGCCACTCCCCTTACCTGGGATGATTTCGAGCAGTGGAATTCTTCTGTCCACGCACTCTTCAATGGCTTCGTTTAAAGCTTCGTCAATCTTTTGGCCTTTGTTGAAAATGTCGTGGAGGTCGAGCTTGTATTTCGCCATGAAACAAATAAACGCAATTCGTCTGAAAGTTCCCAGAAGGTGAAGGTGGTTGTTCGTGTGCGTTAGAGTTGTTAACGACCTCAGGCAAGGCCAGTTTTCCAACTTTTTTTTGAGGGAGAATGTTGTGTTGGTTCAACGCGGGAAAGAGGCGCTTTTTGCTTTGATAGTCATGTTTGGAATTGCACATCCAACGATTTGTGTATGGGTAATGGCGGATTTCGAAGCACATAACTTTCGATTTAGAACTTGATTTGTTAAATGCTAAAACATTGAAATTTAGTACTAAACCGCCATTAACCATACACTTTGTTGGGCGTTCGTTATTCTTCTTTTAGTTTCTTTATTACAGCTTCAAAAATCCCTTTGTATGTCCCATCTTTCTTTAGCCATTTATTAGTGTCATTAGGTAGCCATTCTTCGCCTACATATTCTTTTTTAGCTTGTTTCTTTACGTCAAGATAATGCTGAAGTGCTTTAATTGTCTGTATTGCAAATTCGTCAAATTCAGTTTCAAGAGTTAATGTGTAGCGTTCGTTTTGATTTACGCTTCCTTTTTCGAGGCTGGTTCACGGGTCGGTGCCAGCCAGATGCCATTGCGGTTTTTGGCCAAGGCCACGACCGTACCATCGGGGTGACCAGACATCGCTGTAACGGCTAACTGCACGTGCTCTGAAGCGGTTCCCCAATGTAAAAAAGGGGGTGTTTGGAGTCGAAGCTTACCGTCCAATGCATCAGACAAATCATAATTTATACCTTTGGCCCAATGAGAACTTGGAAGGGAATAAAATGGGCACTGTTACCAGTGTTATGGCTACCATTTCTGGGCTGCAATACAGCACCCAAGGAAACTCCGTTGGAGCGTTTTGTAGAAATCAATTCGGCTTTGGACAGCACCAACAAGGCGTTTCAGCAAAAGCTGGACAGCAGTTACCAGCTGATGGAACGGGCCATGCACAAAGGGGTTGATCGTGCTTACTTTCGGGCGGGCAGTTTGGCGGATGATGCCACCATTGAGCAATTGAGCTTGTTGCGCCCAGCCACCCAGTCGTTGCAAGGCAATATCAGCCGGGTGAAGCTGGCCATTGGTCAATCCTCGCCCCCTTACACGGCCAGCATCCAGGGGGCCATTCGGGAATTGAAGGGCAACATCATCACTTTCAACGAACTGACGGCCTGGTTCAAAGCTCCTATACAACCGATTGTGGTAAAAGACACCGAGGATGGTACTTGGGAAGAAGTGCATTTATTAAACGTGCCTGAACCTGCGGGCCGCACCTTTCTGACCAAACTCAGTGCAGACATTGCCAGCGTAGAAGTTTCGATTTTAGAGGTTGTGCTGGCGAAAGAAGAAAATTCGACTCAGCCATAATTTCATCGTAGTAAACAGCTGTTTTCCTATTTGCTTTTGACTGACTTCATGGCTTGCCTGAGCTGTATTTCGTGGGTTGTTCCCGATACAATTTGTAGCAGCCTTCGACCTCCTGCCTTGCCGCCAGACAGGAGGTCGAAGGCTGCTACAAAAAACCTTACTCGAAAAACGAATAAAGGAATTTTCTTTGGGTCAGCGTGCTTCGTTGGCGGTTGAATCGGCCGCCCTCATTTTTAGACGTAATTCCTCCAAATTTTGCTGGAGTTCCAGGCTATCGGGGTAAGTCCGGGCTTCCAGCAAAGCTTTGGCATATTCGGGTTTGTCGGGAAAACGTAAGTTGTACCACATTATGGTTGGGAGGCTCATCGCCAATAGACACAAAACCAAAAGCACCGAGGCTCGCAAGAGTATGTTGGAATAAAAACGGTCTTTGGTGCGGTGGTATTTGTACCCGGTAATTACCAGCAGAACAGCCAACAGCAGCAATCCATCGACCAATAAGGTGCTTGCCCCTGGCCAACTTTGCACCCGGTATAAAATTCCCGACAAGCCAGCGGCCAGCGCCATTCCTGCCGCCACTGCTCCCCATTTGCGCCAACGGCTTTGATTGGGTACTGTCGCCCTGGGTTCCGTTTGCATCAACCACTTGGTAAACCACCAGTAACCGCCAACGAGATACAGCCACATCAGCAACTGACCTCCGAGCAACAATAAAAGAACCATGTAAGGCCAATTTAAAAACCTCCCAATCAGGCCCACTACGGCCAAGGCTACCAATATTTTTTCCGCTTTTTTCATGCGCTTTGGGATAAATTCAGGGGGGGTACAACTTGAAAAATACAGGTATTTGATGTAAATACCAACCGTAAAAATGGCCTGTTCCCCCACTATTTGCACACTTGGAAATGTTTATTTTTGTCCGAACCTAAAACCCGAAAAATTGATTCAATACATCTTAGCCCCTATTTCTTTGTTGCTGTTGTTGCTGTGCACACCATTTGCAGCCAATGCCCAGGCCCAATCAAAAGGCAGGTTGCCTGATTACATAAAAGCAAAAGAAACACGTGCCGGTTTGCTCGTTTCTATGAGCACCGGAGAGATGGCGCCACAAGGGTTGGCCGCTGAGTTGATTGAAACTGAAATGCTCAAAGTGCTTGCAGGCATGGACATCAACGTAGTTTCCACGGCTCGGTTGGTCAAAGAAAAAATGGCCAGTCCCCAAGGTTACGGAGCGGTTATAATGAACCGTTTTGTAGAAAAAGAAGTCAATGTGCTGGTGGTAGTTCAGGTGATGCGCGGCCCAAAGGACAGCAAAATGGCCAAAGGGCAAAGCACCATGCTAGACATGGGTTACTCCACCATTAATTTGGGCAAATATGAAGGCGAAAACTTTGATCCACACGCCCCCGTTATCAATGCGCTTGACTACTATGCGAATGGGAAAAGGTTGATTCAGGCCATCGATCTTTTGGATGCGGAGATGAAAGCAAAGTCTCCCTACTACTTTCTCAACACATGGACTCCCGCGGCCACAGTTGCCAAAACCGATACGGTGACTACGGGTCAACTTTTAAAGGATTTCCCCAAAGAACTGAAAGATGAAACGCTGGTTATTGTGGCGCGCAGCGAGCAATTTATGCCCCGTGAGAAGTACCACAAAAACATGGTTAAATATCCCTTCAAATACAAGGTAGTTGATCCCGCAGAAGAAGAAGCGGCAAAAAAAGAGGCCCGGTACACGGCCATTCTATGGCATGGTACTTATACGTACGGTACCACCTACATGAATTCCAACATCAGGCGCACAAAGGAAACGGATATTGTTTACTACGTCATTCTCGACAACCAAACCAAGGATATTTACAGTGGTGCTGAAGAACCTGCCCCTTTCACTGACGTAGGCTACGGCTATGCGCTGCGTTCCCTCATCAAACGCGTCAGCAAAGAGTTTGGGGTCGGAAAGTAGGCCTTAACATACTGAAACCGGAAACGGGTTCTTTTTTGGTACTCTTAGATTCTGGCTTCGCAGTATCAGTGCAGTCGGGCTTCGAGTGCCTCAGCCCTCAGCTATTGCGAATGAGAGCCCTGAGGCTACTCGAAGGGCGGTGTATCCAAAAGCACCCCAAGCCTATTATCAACAGGTGGGTTTAATAAGCCACCCTTGTCTCTCCTGCCCTGTTTATAATGCCTACCTTCACTGCTCTTCGCTAGTGAACCGCTGGGCGACTCTGCCGCAGCTGCTACCGTTTTCCTTTCTACTTAATTGATTGCTATGAAAAATTACCTGCCTGGCTTGCTGATCTTCCTATGTATTGGAACTGGTTATGCTCAAAAATGCAAGTATCAAATTGACAAAGTGGATGCGAAAACGTCCGAAGTAGAGCGCAGATCAGACATCAAATTGCAAAAAGACTTTACCCTCAACGTGGCCCGAAAAGGGGAAGCAATGACGGTGGGATTGACCATCATTTACCGCAGCGAGCAATCCTTCATTGTTCCGGTTGACGCAGAGTTGACCCTCGAACTGGTAGATGCTTCGACTCTGACCCTAAAAACCATTGCCACTTCTGCTCCCAAAATACGCCCCAACGGCACACAGGTAATGAGTACTTATAAAATGCACTACGCTTGCTCTAAAGCGGAGATGGAACAAATCGCCTCGCAAGGTGCGGGCGCTGTGCGTGCCACTGTCAACGGAAAGGCCCACACTTTTGAGGTAAAAAAACCAGCTGATATCGCGGCCAAGGCCACTTGCATGTTGCAACAATAAAACGTTTTAGTTCTATTCAATAACCGTTTTAGCTTTTGCAAAAGGCCCCACCTGACTTTGGTCTCGTGGGGCTGTTTGTTTTCTTCGCTGCTGCTGATGGCAAGCGCAGGTTCAATTCCCGATTGGAGCAAGAGGGCAAGGCTTACGAAGCTTTTGCAGGGTTGGGCAGACAGGGATATGGACATTCAGCCATGTGGCAGATTTGCACCAGCCTTCCTTTAGCCAGGAGTGCTGCGCTTCCAGGTTTGGCTGTGCCTTTTGATAGCCTACCCAGTATCGATTAACTCCGGTTGGACATCAGGGAAATAAAACGGATTGTTTTATCCACTCCTTATGCCCTATCACGAACCACCGAGAATCTCAAAATCATCTTAGCAAAAGGTAATGGGGTCGCTCAGTGACTACAAAAATAGTACTTCGACTATATTTATAGTCATAAATGAAAAAATGCGCTATATTTGTCCCATGAATGACTTAACAAAGGCTGAAGAACAGATAATGCAATACGTCTGGAAGTTGGAAAAAGCTTTCCTAAAAGATATTGTTGAACAGTTCCCAGAACCCAAACCTGCATACACAACTATATCAACGGTAGTAAGGGTGTTGGTGCGAAAAGAGTTTTTGAAATTCCATGCTTATGGCAAAATACGGCAGTACTACGCCACCATTTCAAAGGAGCAATATTTCAAGCGGCATATACAAGAAGTAGTGGGTAACTTTTTTAGTGGTTCAACCAATAACCTGGCTTTGTTCTTTGCAGAGGAAGAGGACATGAACCTCACCGAATTGGAAAAAATGAAAAAACTGATAGAGTCGAAAATAGAAAAACTAAAAGCAAACAATGAATAGCGCAATCCTCTATTTAGCTCAGGCAACATTGGTTTTTTCGGTTCTCTACCTGGTATATAGGTTGGTTTTGAGCAGACTCACCTTCCACAACCTGAACAGGTACCTGTTGCTGTCATTCCTGCCTGCTTCCTTGTTGCTTCCACTCACCAGTGATTTGCTTCCCTCCCTCTCTCATGAAATTGTAGACATCCCTTTCTATGATCCAATACTAATCAATGAACTTGAAAATTTTAGCCCTTCAGCAGCCTCTACCCCTACTTCTCCGGTTAACTATTGGTCGATTCTAACCGCATTGTATGCTTTGGGAGTTGGTTTTAGTCTGGTCAAATTACTCTTCAACATTCGAAAGCTGATGCTGGCGAAGCAACGATCGGCCATTCATCCTAAAAAGGGATATCAGCTCATTGTCTCCAACCATTCTCAAATATTTTCCTTTTTCAACTGGATATTTATTCCAAAGGAGAAACAGGACGATTACGATGAGATAATCCTTGCCCATGAAAAGGCGCACGTTCAATTAAAACACTCCATCGATGCGGTGGCAACTGAACTCTACATGGCGCTTTTCTGGTTCAATCCGTTGGTCTACCTCTACCGAAAATCGTTGAAAGCAGTGCACGAATTTCAAGCGGACAACAGCGTGCTGAGTGCGCAGACAAAGCAGTCAGACTACTTGCAACTGCTGCTGCAAAACCTTGAAATCGACACACCTAAAAACATCTACAGTTATTTTAATTACCCCATTCTAAAAAGAAGAATAGACATGATTACAAAAGAAAAATCAAACCAATACCGCAAGCTACAGTACCTCCTATTGTTGCCAATTTGTGCCTTCTTCTTGTTCGCATTTACCCAATCAAACGCAGAAGACAATCCATTACCAGAGTCAATCAATGTGGCAGAAGTTAATAGCCAGGCTCCTTCCATGTTTCCTGTAAAGGACAAATCAACCGCTGATATTTCCTCCTATTTTGGTTTTAGAAAGGACCCTGGAAGCCAGGAGGAAGTACTTCACGGTGGAATTGACATCATTGCTCCAACTGGAACTCCCGTTGTAGCCGCTGCAAATGGCACCATTGCCAAAGCTTCCTTAAAAGGAGATTGGGGCAACTTAGTGGTCATCACACATGCTGATGGCTACCAAACCTGGTATGCCCATCTCAATGACTTTACCGTTGAGGAAAATCACACCGTTAAAAAAGGGGACATTATTGGCCATGTTGGCAGCACGGGACGCTCCATTAGTCCTCACCTGCACTATGAGGTAAAACTCCATGGAGAAAGAGTTGACCCTATCGAATACCTGACTGAATAGCGGTTTTTGTAGAGTCGCCCTTCGAGTGCCTCAGGGCTCGGCTTCTCCAGAGCCCTGAGGTCTGCACTGAGCAACTTGCCCTGAGACTGGCCGAAGGGTTGTCGAAGTGTTTGTCGAAGGGCGGTGGTTCCAATCCCACCACATTCAGCAACAGCCTCAGGCCTTGTGCCATCCCCCCTTTTGATAGTCTTACCAGTATCGATTAACTTCGGCTGGACATAGTGGTAAATAAAGCACCTTGTTTTATTCATTCGTTGTGCGTCATTGAGTTAATGCTTAAGACCAATAAATATGATAACGATACCATTATTTGAAGCTTCCGTAGCAATTGGAGGAAATCCGAGCAAGGCGATTACTCCATCGGAGTACCTTGTTGGTGTGACACAGATTTCAAACGATGTTACAGAGGGAACGGTTTTCGTTGCCTTGAAAGGTGAGCGAGCCGATGGACACGACTATGTCAAGGATGCTGAATCTAAAGGGGCCGTAGCAGCAGTTGTCGAAAGGTATGTGGAGGGTGTAAAAATGCCACAGTTGCTTGTACCATCCAGCGAAAGAGCACTCGGTCAGCTCGGAAAGATATGGCGCGGTCGGCTCTCCATTCCAGTGATTGCTGTTACTGGAAGTGTTGGCAAAACATCAACCAAAGAACTCATTTCGCATATTCTTGAATCCAAATTTCATACGCACAAAAGCCGACAGAACTACAACAACCAACTCGGTGTCCCCATTGAACTGATGCGCGCCACCGATAAACATGAATGCTCTGTAGTGGAGCTGGCCATGCGCGACCTAAATCAGATTAATTACCTGGCACACATTGCCAGACCTACAGTTGGTATCATCACCAATATTGGAATGTCCCACATTGAGATACTGAAAACGCGGGAGAACATTGCCAGGGCGAAGTCAGAATTATACGAGGGGATGGATACGGAAGGACTGGTGGTGCTCAACCGTGACGATGATTTTTACGAGTATCTGCGGGAGTTGGCTCCGTGCAAGGTGGTCTCTTTCGGAGAGTCAGCAGAAGCGGATATCCGAATCACCGACCTTCAATTGACTGAAAAGGCCAATCCGATGTTCCGACTCAATGACCTTCCAATATCGATGTTGGCTTCGACTGGTAAACAACACGCCTTTAATGCGGCTGCGGCATTCGCTGCTTGCACCCACCTAGGAATGAAACCAGCAGACATTGCCGCTCGACTTAAAACGTTCAACAATCCGCATAGACGAGGTAGCGCCTACAAGTCACACAACGATGCCATGATACTTGATAGCACTTACAATGCTGCCCCCGACTCGATAAAGGCTTCGCTTTACTCCCTGGCCGAATTATCCAAACGGGGAAAGAGAACAATTGCCGTCATCGGTGAGATGCAAGAGCTGGGCGACCACAGTGAGGAAGCTCATCGCCACATAGGAAAAGCGATTGGAGCTTTAACAAAACTGAACCTGCTTGTTACGGTAGGAGAATCTGCTGAATACATTGGCAAAGAGGCCGGAGTGTCTGATTGGAAGCATTTTGCTACATCGACTGAAGCGGCCAATTATCTTATCGATATCGTAAAGGCTAAAGACATTGTTCTGGTGCAAGGTTCGAATGGAATTTCGCTGGACGTGGTGGTGACGGCATTGCGCAATGGCAGCGTGTAAACGACACACACAAGGCTTATAATTGACACCCTAAATAAAGTGAGTTCAGGATAAGGTTAGTTAGTATCGGCCTGATGACTGGGGTATGTGGATTACCGATACCAAAAAGAACAATGTACTTGTGGCCTTCGCGGTGAGTTGGCCCGTCAAATGCGAAGTATTCATGAACACCTTTGAAAGTAATCCATTGAGTGAGTAAAAATCGTGGGGTGCGCGGGCATTTTGTGGGATGAACGATCTTTTTGACTTGATTTTTTGGGCACTTTTTCACTTGTGCTGAGCTTAGTCGAAGTACGAAGGAAAAAGTGTCAATGTATCTATAGAAATAAATGTAAGTCCATAATATTGAGTGTTTTACAAAACGTAAATTTGAGGCTATGTGCACTGAATAGAACGAGTGAGATTTTCGCATAAACTCAAAATTTATTCTTAAACCGAACTAACGTTAATTATTATGAAGAAAAATATACTTCCACTCCTGTTACTAATCCTCCTAACAGCATCCTGTATTCCAGAAAACCTGAAACAGGAAATGGACAAAGGAATGCAACTTGGACAGCAAATGATGGCGGATAGCGAATTCAAAAAGGCCTTAGCCTACGTTGAATTACACAAGATTAGAAATGGGAATTACCCTAATTCCTTATCAGAATTGGAATATTTGTCTGTCATGGATTCTTCGATCTTTCAACATGTAGAATATACCAGACTCGATTCTGGTTATGAACTCAATGTTAATTTTGACATCCCTTCCTTCGCGAGTAAAGAAGTCACCAAACTAGAGTTGAAATATCCCGCTGAGTTTTGGAAGGGATTGGGTTGTGTACGTTCGAATACCAAATAGGAACAGACCACCCCATCACTGAACCATCTGTTTTTTGTGTGTAAATAAAGAATGCAAACAAGAACTGCGTATTTTAGCAAAACCCTACGACCATTGCTAAAACCACCCCGTTACAACCAACTATGAAAAGAACATTAACCGCGCTGGCAATTATTTGCACCCTGACCGCTTTTGGGCAAACTTCTGATGAGCACTTTCAAAACGGAATTGCCAAGCACAATGAGCAAGACTTTAAAGGAGCCATCAAGGACTATGACAAGGCCATAAAAGAAGACAAAACAAACAAAGACGCTTATTTTAATCGGGCCAACTGCGAACTTGGATTAAAAGATTTCAAATCGGCCATGATTGACTACACCAAAACAATAGAACTGGACCCGAGCTTTGCAAAAGCCTATTTCAGCAGAGCCACTGTGTTTGTTAGTCAACAGCAATATGCGGAGGCATTGCCCGACCTGGATAAAACCATAGCACTGGATCCTACAATTCCGACCGCATTGACCCTGCGTGGACAAATTAGAGCACAGACGGGCGACACAGAAGGAGCTTGCGCAGACTTTAACCAGGCAAAGCAAATTGGAGACAATCAGGCAGACAAATACCTGGCTAAATTTTGTGGCAACAAACAGCAAGTTGCCGAATCCTTAATGCTGGATTGGCCCGAAAGTGAAAATTGGAAAATTGGAGACGACCAGGAGGATGCTCAACTACACGTTATTGACCTCATTCATTCAAACGAAACAATTGACAATTGGACTGAATTGGGTAATATGACTTCCATTAAAGGCGTTACCGGAGTTTCAATGGACAAAGCCATGAATTTAATGTTTGACCAAGCCAAACTAAATGCACCTAAAGCCAAACTGACGTTTATAGAGAAAGATGAAAGTGTAGAATATCCCTGGATAATATTTACAGTGGAAGCGCCTGGTTTTAAGAACGACAAGACTCCCGAATCTCAACTTTGGTATATTGTTCAGGGCAAACAAGCACTGTACACCAACTTTAGAGCAGTGAAACAGGCGACCATTCCTGCAGACCTAAAAGACCAATGGACCCGGTTTTTCAAGTCAGGAAAAATTGTCAACCAATAGAGGAGCAAACAACTGCTGGTGCTAATGGTGCGCACCAATAAAAAAATGAAAATCGGAATCAATAACATCTTCACCTCTTTTTGGTTTTTCGCAATGATTTCATGTGGAGGAACACTGGCTTACGTTGCGTTTGAAGCCAATCTATTCGGAAGTGATTTAATATTTATCGGTCAATTTTTTGTCGGACTTGTTATCTGCATCGCATTTGGAACATTTCTATACCTCCTTTATATATTCAGGCTGCTAATTGTAGACAAGACCAGCATCGTTTCAATCCATCCGTTTTTATTGAAAAAAAAAATCATTCACCTTTCCGACATTAAGAAACTAACATTTGGAAATTGGACCAGTCAGAATGGAACTGTTTTTAGAAAAGTGTCCTTAGCCGACTCAACCACTAAACTTTCCTTTACTGATAGGGAGTTTGAAAACTTTGAATCATTGGTTGACGCCATACCAAATACTGAAAACAAACGAGCGAAAGTAGATTTAGAGAAAGCAAAAGCCAATATTTCGGATACCAATTTCAATGTTTATTTACTTTCAGGTTTCCTAATATTTTTAATAGTCAACACCGTTTGGAACAGTTGGAACAGCGGATTTCATTTCATCATTTGGATTTTTCTGGTTTGTATTGGCATGTTATTATATGCCTCAATTAAGCGAAAACTGAAGTATCAAAAAAGCATGAGGTCATCAGGCAACACAGCCTAAAGTGAATTGCTATGCCTAAGGAAAAGAAACGCAACATAAAGAAGTGCTGCAAAAAAATGAACACTGACAATAATTGGGCGTTGGAAATAACACTAGAAAATTGATTAAGACTACACTAATATTCATTTTACTCCTGACATCTTTGACTGCAGCTTCAAAGATGCCTAGCAACCCTTACCGTTTTGGCGCTCCGGATTTTGAAGCTCTACTTCCGTTCACCAAAGCAGAGCTTCAGGCATTCAAAAACAAGAAAATATACAAAGTGGAACTAAGCTCTTCCGGCTTGCGAACGATTTACTACCTCAATGAGCAAGGACAAGTTGCGACAGGAGAACAAATCTGGATTAAAAAGAAAAAAGAGGTTCTCACGCATACAACCGCCTACAAATACAACGAAAACGGCTTACTTACTGTGAGACATGCTACAGGGAAACATTACATTTTCTACGATTCCCTCGCATATGACGACAATGGACGAATCATCCATTACAGTTCTTATAACCAGTCACTTAGAGGGAAGAAGAAGTACCGGACCAAGGAAGTCGGATGGAACCTTCAGTTGCTGTCATCTGACGAAAACAAGGTGGTACTTGTTGACAGTTTATACAACCCAGCGAAACACTTCACGCTTGACAACAACAATCAGGTGTTATTAATACACAGCCCCAACCAAACAGATTCGGTGTCAATCGAGCAAAGTGAAGCATTAGAGCTCACAAAGAAATACTGGTACAAGCCCCGAGAAGATTCGGTTTTCAGAGTTGGCAAAGCCATCACTTACAAAAACAACAAAATACAAACCGAGACGCTTTGGGACAAGGTTGGAAGCGGCAACATTGTCATTTACAAAAAACACTACACCTACGATAGTAGCAACCGACTGCTGAGGGTTGAAAAAAAAGGCAGAAACCAACTGAGCATTTTTTATACATACAATCATTTAGACCTCGTAATGGAACATTACACAATTAAACAGGACAAGATGACGCTAGTGAGATACCGATATGAATTCAGCTAACAATTTAAAAAATGCCACACATGAAGCACCCATTAGCCCCCACCAAATTTCACCATGACCAATAAGAATCACTTTTCGAGTAAGTTCGAAAGCAAAACCACCGAAGAACTGAGAAACGTCATCAACGATGGCGATTTCCATGAGGACGCCAAGCTTGCCGCCACCTGGGAACTTGAACGAAGAGGGGAATTAACCGAAGAAGAGCAACAACGCGCCACTAAAATTAAGGCCGATTACGAGCAAGAGCAGTCAAGTAGAATTTCAAAACAACGGTATCAGACTTTTGGGCGAAGATTTGTTGCGGCTATCATTGATGGGGTTGCTTTGTGGCCAGTTGGATTTCTTTTAAGCTACCTGGTGGACGCTGACATAAGCTCCATCGCGATAATTGGAAGCTTGCTATATAACTTGTCTCCGTACATTTATTCGGTTTTGCTGCATGGATATTATGGCCAAACTCTCGGCAAAATGGCCATGGGAGTGAAAGTAGTTGATGTTGACAATGAAGGTGACATCCACCTAAAGCAAGCATTTATCAGAGACAGTGTTCCAATTGCCTTGATGATAATTCTATTTGCCTACTCCTATATTATGCTATGGGGTGTCGAAACATTTGATATTGCCACCGCTTTTGCTCTGATGGCCCCCATGCTTTTCATTGGTTTCGTGTCTATTGCCTGGACACTCCTGGAAATAATTTCCATGTTATTCAATGAGAAATCCAGAGCGATTCATGACCGAATTGCAGGAACGGTGGTCGTCCGGACAAATTAAAAGTTCCAACTAGCGTATCCATCAGAGAGCTGAAATTTCTGACCATGTCAGGTCGCATGTCCCAAGGCTTTCTGGATGTATTGAGAACTGAATCGGGGTCCTGCAAGGAAGTTGGAGTGCATTGGTTGTGAACCGTTTTCGATACAATTTTGATTGGCTCCGTTGCACTCCACAAATCAAAACCACCTGCCTGTATTCTAAGACTATTCCAAAGGGCAGGCAGAGCGGTACTTTTTTGAAGACGAACGTGCTTAGAACTTTACTCCATTAATTTTATCCAGTCGTTCATTTAAAATTATGATTCTCTTGTTGATCAAATCATCGGCCTCTTCGGGAAATGCATGTGCGCTGAATAATTTGTCGTTGCCTTGCAAACCAACGGTTTTGCTGCGGTTGATCACGTCTGCCAGGTCTTGCGAATCGTAGCTGGGTTCTTCGGTTGCGTCTCCGATACGGTGGTTTTTAAGGTAGGCCATTCGGAAAATAGAAAAATGAGTGGCCATGGCCGGTAGTTCATAAAACCGCAAATGAGCATCATCCACCAGGCCTGCTTTGGCGTGAATTAGCTGTTCACATTGGTAGTTCAGCAGAACCATCTCATCCAACAGTGCTTTTGAATTGCCCGTCACCTGATTGCCTTCCAGAAGGTAGGCCAATGTTCTGTTGCACCCTTCGCTCCAATAAGCACCCTGGTCGCTGTTTAGTTGGTAAAATGCCGTATAGAGTTCTTTGCTCTTTGATCGCAGCAACTGGAAAGGACCATAAAACTCCACCAACTTTCTTCTGATGTCATTGGCTTCTCTGGTTAATTTCTCAAATCTAAACTTTCTCAAGGCGAGCCACGTTGAAACAATAGCTGCCAATCCCAAAAAGTAAGGGCCCAAATCTGCCCACCAATTCGTGGTTCCTGCCTGGGTGCTCACATCAAGCAAAGGCATTACATACAGTGTCAAATGGCTCATGGCAAGATTTGTAAAGTGGGAGGGCTAAAAATCTAAAATTAAAGCAAAATGGGGTGCTCTGGAATGACTTTGGTCAGGTGCCGGCAATCGTTGCCTCGAATTTGTTACTTTTGAATTCGTAGACCCGGAAATACCCCCTTGTTTCCTAAGTCCCCTGAGTACACTGAGCGGAGTCGAAGTGTCGAAGGGTCCCTTGTTTACCCTAATTGCCCTTATTGATAAGGGTTCTCTTTAATGCCTGCCGCGGACTTTCGTCCCGGCACGGTGAACTTCTAAGCTTGGAGCAGAATGGATTTGACTTTTTGTTGAACTGATTCACTGTGCTTTGAAGAGTTTCTTTCGCATTATTTTTTGGCTTGTTTCCGTTGGAACAGCCCTTTATGGAGGCTATATATTAGGAGAACGTAACGGATTTGAACTCGGCCAGAGCAATTCAAAAGCCGTTACGCAGATGCGTTCAGCGGGCAGCATCAAAAAAGAATTGCTCGCCAGAGAGGAAGCCAATATCATCAACCTGCTCAACGTTGATTGGGGCCTTGAATCAGAAACCGACACGAACGCCCTGCGCCCCACACTTCTTCATTTCATAGAGGGCACCATTACCAGTCAGGCTACAGTAGCAACAGCAAAAACAGTGCGAATAAAGTTACTCTATCTCGCAAATGATAAAGCGCATTTAGGCGATTCTGAGCATACCTTCAATGATGCCATTCAACCAGGACGGCAAACATCTTTTCGCATCCCAACCTCCCTGCCCAAGGGCTGTGTTGACATCGCTGTATCAATTGTAAATGTTGATGTGGACGAACAAGCTGATAATTTATAAAATCAAAACATGCCCTTAGGAAAAACCATTCGCATCTATCTCAAAGATGGAGCGCCAACCGGCATCAAAATTGCCGAGATTGTCAACCGCACCATTGAGGCCACTGCTTCCTCGCGCAACGACTTATTTGAACTCAAGCATTTGCCCGGATATGATAAACCTGGTGTTTACTTTTTGTTCGGTACAGATGATAAAACTGGGGACCCAGCTGTCTACATGGGCGAAGCAGAAAATGTTTACAGCCGGCTAAAAAGGCATGCTATCAAAAAAGATTTCTGGGAGGAAGTTATTTATTTCACCAGCAAAGACGAGAACCTTACCAAAGCCCATGTGCGCTATTTGGAAAGCAGGCTGATCGAAATGGCCCGTAAAAGTGGCCGCTACGAGGTGGTTAACACCAACAAATCCAAGGCCGCCTCGTTACCAATGGCCGATCGCGATGCCATGGAGGAGTTTCTCGAGAACATCGAACTACTGCTGGGTGTGCTGGGCCACAAAGTGCTGGTAGCACTCCCCGTGAAATCGGATAGCACTGGAAGCATGATAGTGGAAGAGACCATGGCTTCTTACGGTGATTTTCACGAAGAGATCTTTTATCTCCAAACCAAAGGAGTTGCAGCGATGTGCATGCTTGTCAGTGAAGGAGTGGTTGTTCTTGAAGGCTCGGAGGTCTCCGAAAATACTGCGGACAGCATGTCTGAAGGGTTTCGGCAACTGAGGGAAAAACTCATGGAACGTAGAATCCTTGTTCCCAAGGGAGATAAGCTGGAATTTACTGGGGATTACTTATTCTCCAGCCCATCTGCAGCAGCGGCCATAGTCGCAGGAAACTCTATCAACGGACGCAGCGCCTGGAAAAACAAGGACGGCAGAACCATCCGGGAAATGGAGCGGCAGTGGGTGAAGGATCGTGGGGATTGATGATGCGAAAAACGACTAAACGAACACCATTGCCCCTTCAAGCCGGAATTCCTAATTTTCCGGGTATTGGTAGCGCTACTTTGATAGTAGATAAGCTACCTCTCGAAAAATGCTAATAAAGCCTTATGAATACTGCTGTACACAATAGATTGGTTGCCTTTATTTGGTCCATTGCGGACGACTGCTTGCGGGATGTTTACGTGCGCGGAAAATACCGGGACGTTATCTTGCCCATGATCGTGTTGCGCAGACTGGATGTGTTGTTGGAGCCTACAAAAGATGCGGTGAAAGAGGAAGTGAGTTTTCAACGCGAAACGCTGGGACTAACTGAACTGGACAGCAATGGGTTGAAAACGGCCTCTGGATATGTTTTTTACAACACCAGCAAATGGACCTTGCAACGCTTGCAAAACACGGCCAGCAACAGCCAACAGATTTTGCAGGGCAATTTTCAGGAATACCTGAAAGGCTTCAGCCCCAATGTGCAGGAGATCATCTACAAATTCAACCTTCCCACTCAAATTCAGCACATGGCCAACAAAGATGTGTTGCTGGATGTGTTGGAAAAATTCACTTCTCCCACCATCAACCTCACTCCTTTTGAACGGAAAGATCCCGATGGGCGCAAATTGCCCGCTCTCTCCAATTTGGGCATGGGCTACGTGTTTGAAGAATTGATCCGCAAATTCAACGAAGAAAACAACGAAGAGGCTGGAGAGCACTTCACCCCCCGTGAAGTGATTGATTTAATGACCCACCTCGTTTTTGAACCGGTGAAAGACAACTTGCCCCCGGTGATTACCATTTACGATCCAGCGTGTGGCTCGGGCGGCATGCTCACGGAAGCACAGAATTTTATCAAAGACAAAGACGGCAGCATCAACACCCAAAGCCAGGTGCACTTGTATGGCAAAGAGATCAATGACGAGACGTATGCCATTTGCAAGTCCGACATGATGATAAAGGGAAATAACCCCGAAAACATCAAGGTGGGCTCCACCCTGGCCACCGATGAATTTGCCGGAACGACCTTCGATTTTATGCTGTCCAACCCACCTTATGGAAAATCGTGGGCCACGGAGCAAAAATACATCAAGGATGGCAAAGACATCATCGACCCGCGATTTGAGGTGCTGCTAAATGACTACTGGGGCAATGGCGAAGCAGCTGCCGCCACTCCCCGCTCTTCGGATGGGCAATTGCTCTTTCTGATGGAAATGGTTTCGAAAATGAAATCGTTGCAGCAAAGCCCCAAAGGATCGCGCATTGCATCTGTACACAACGGTTCCAGTTTGTTTACGGGCGATGCCGGTGGCGGAGAAAGCAACATCAGGCGTTACATCATTGAAAACGACTGGCTCGACACCATCATTCAATTGCCCAACAACTTGTTTTACAACACGGGCATCACCACCTACATTTGGTTGCTGAGCAACAACAAACCTACTGCACGTCAGGGAAAAGTGCAGTTGATTGATGCTTCGGGCCGTTTTGCCAAGCTCCGCAAAAACCTGGGCGCCAAAAATTGCGAATTCAACCCCGAACACATCCGCGAGATTCTGGATGCTTACGACCAGGTGGCGACTGTTGAAAGAACCGGAGAAGATGGCCTGGCTGCGCAGGTGTTTAACAACGAAGACTTTGGCTACTACAAGGTAATCATCGAACGGCCCGCCCGCCTAAAGGCGCAGTTTACCGAAGAGCGCATTGCCCCGTTGCGCTACGATAAAACCTTGCTCGAACCCATGCAATGGGCCTTTGAAACCTATGGCGACAAAGTGTATTCCCAATTGTCCAAATTGGAAAAGGCCCTCCTGGAATGGTGCGAAACCAACGAGCTAGACCTTAACACCAAAAAACGCAAGGCCCTCACCGCCCCCAGCACCTGGAAAAAGCACCAAACCTTGTTGGCGGCAGCCACCACCCTGCTCCAAGCCATTGGAACGGAAGAGTACAACGACTTCAACGTATTTAAAGCCAAGGTGGATAAGGCGATAAAAGCCGCAAAAATCACGCTTTCGTCTGGGGAAAAAAGCGCCATTCTTGGAGCCGTGAGTTGGTACGATGCATCAGCCGAAAAGGTCATTAAAAAACGGCAAAAAATTACGGGCGACAAATTGAGCGAATTGCTGAGTCGCCTGGACTGCACAGCCGCGCAATTGCCCGACTTTGGGTATTACCCCACCGACAAAAAGGGCGAATTCACGATCTACGAAACGCAAAGCGACCTGCGGGACAGCGAAAGTGTGCCGCTGCAAGAAAGCATACACGGCTACTTTTTGCGCGAAGTGCAACCGCACGTGCCCGAGGCTTGGATAGACCTGGAGAAAACCAAAATTGGCTACGAAATCAGTTTCAACAAATACTTCTACCAGCACAAGCCGCTGCGGTCGTTGGAGGAAATTGCGCAAGATATACTCGACTTGGAAAAGGAAAATGAAGGGTTGATTATGGATATATTGAACTTGGCATAACATGAACTCTGAAATTCTCATCTACCAAACCGAAGACGGGTCGACCAAAATACAAACCCGGCTAGACAATGAAACGGTGTGGCTCACCCAGGCACAAATGGCCGAGCTTTTTGGCAAAGCACGCTCTACCATCACCGAACACATTGGCAACATTTTTAGAGAAGGAGAACTGGACCAAAAACTGGTGTGTCGGAAATTCCGACATACCACTCCACACGGAGCCATCGAAGGCAAAACGCAAGAGGCCGAAAGCACGCTCTACAACCTGGATGTGATTATTTCAGTCGGCTACCGGGTAAAAAGCGGGCAAGGCACCAAATTCAGGCAATGGGCCACAGCCCGGTTGCGGGAATACATCGTGAAGGGGTTTACCCTCAACGATGACTTGCTCAAAGAAGCGGGAGGTGGCGACTACTTTGACGAATTGCTGGCGCGCATTCGCGACATCCGTTCTTCCGAAAAGGTGTTTTGGCGCAAGGTGCTAGACATCTATGCCACCAGTGTAGACTACGACCCCCAGGCTGATATGTCTTTTCATTTCTTTAAAACAGTGCAAAACAAAATGCACTGGGCTGCACACGGACAAACTGCGGCCGAACTCATTTTTCAGCGCAGCGATGCCAGCCAGCAACACCTGGGGCTCACCACTTTTAAAGGAAAACAACCCACTAAAAAAGAAGCGGAGGTCGCCAAAAACTACCTCAACCAACAAGAATTGGACGTGCTCAACCGCATGGTTTCGGCTTATTTCGAAATGGCCGAGTTGCAGGCACTCAACCGCAAGCCGATGCACATGCGCGACTGGACCAGTCGATTGGATGATTTTTTGACCCTCACCGGAAATGAAATTTTGACCCATGCCGGCAAAGTGAGCCACCAACAAGCACTGGAGAAAGCACACGCTGAATATGCCCAATACAAACAACAGCGCCAGGAAGAACTGTCGCAAGCCGAAAAGGATTTTGTAAAGCACCTCGACCAAACCCACCAACAGCTTAAACCAAAAAAATAATGGAAACGGTACACAAAAGGGTGTTTGAGAAATATGCGGCTTACCAGGATTCGGGGGAATATTGGATGGGGAAAGTTCCTGCTAGCTGGGAATTAAAAAAGCTGAAACACGTCTTTCATGAGAAAAAAATTACCCATAATCCTGAATTAAACTGTGGCTCAATCAGCTTTGGAAAAGTCGTTTACAAAGATGATGACAAAATCCCAGTGTCAACCAAAGCCTCTTACCAAGAGGTATTAGTTGGTGAATTTTTAATTAATCCCCTCAACCTAAACTATGATCTTATAAGTCTACGAATTGGACTTTCGGACAAAAATGTAGTAGTCAGTTCGGGGTACATCGTACTAAAAGACAAAGAACAAATTGACAAGAACTATTACAAATGGTTATTGCATCGTTACGATGTAGCATACATGAAGTTACTTGGTTCTGGTGTAAGGCAAACCATTAGCTTTAACCACATTGCCAACAGCCTATTGGCGTACCCTCCTCTCAAAGAACAAACTGCCATCGCCCAATTCTTAGACGACAAAACCGCCAAAATAGACCAAGCCATTGCCCAAAAAGAACAACTCATTCAGCTGCTTAAAGAGCGCAAGCAGGCCATCATTCAACAAGCAGTGACCAAAGGCTTGGACCCTAATACAAAGATGAAAGGCTCCGGTGTGGATTGGATTGGGGAGATTCCGGAGCATTGGGAGGTTGTTAGATTCAAGAACTTATTTACACAAAGTAGATTGGCAACCCGAGAAGAAGATGGAACGGTTACCTCCTATCGCGATGGTGAGGTGACTTTGCGGAGTAACAGGAGATTAACGGGTTATACCGAAGCGGTTTTAGAACATGGGTTTCAGGGAATTAGGAAAGGCCAACTTGTACTTAATTCAATGGATGCTTTTGAGGGAGCCATTGGCGTTTCTGATTCTGACGGCAAGTGCACTCCAGAATATCTTGTGTGTGATAAAATTCATAGTGAAACTGAAAATGATTATTTCGCTTTTCTACTAAGAGAAATGGCTTTGGCTAAATACATACAAGTGATTTGCAATGCAGTAAGACAAAGAGCTGTGCGTATTCGATTTAACAACTTAGCAAGTCGTTTTGTTGCTGTTCCTCCACACCAAGAACAGAGACTGATTGTTAATCAAATAAAAACACATTCAGAAAAAATTGATTCAGGTGTCGCTAAAATTAAAACCCAAATCGCAAAGCTCAAAGAATACAAGGCTTCGTTGATTGATAGTGCTGTGACGGGTAAGATAAAAATTGTCTGAATTGATGGCCTATGTGTGCGGACTACAAAACCAAATCTAGGAATACCGATTTTGAGCAACATGCGAATAAAATCTTCACCGCCATTCGGGAGATCAACCCCGTATATGCTGAAAAGAGAGCCATATGGGAGCTTTTTCAGAATGCGTTAGATATTGTGGAAGACAAAGGAATTATTCGAATTTCGGAAACAGATAGAGGGCTAAAATTTGAACACAACGGTAGGCCCTTCAACGATGGCAACCTCACTGGTCTTATAAAACAATCCAGCAATGGAAAAACCTACGGCTCAAATGAAGATGGGGTTGGCCAATACGGAACCGGCTTTTTAAGTACCCACGTTTACGGGACAAAGATTTGGCTCAACGCCAGTGTGGATACGGACAGAGGCGAAATAAAATGTTTGAATGACTTTATAATTGACCGTGATGCCCACAGCCCAGATGAGTTAAATGAGAAAATACAACAACAAGATAAAGTTGCAGAACAGCTCTGCGATGGTGAAGAGAATAACCTTACTAAGCACCTCGAATTTACTTCCTTCGAGTATCTAGCCGACCAAGAATCGAAACCGAACATCAGAAACATGTTCGAGTACATTCATGAAGTGCTACCTTTCATCTTTGTGTTCAATGACAAACTGGAGCGTGTTGACATCACTACCGCTGCCGGCCAGATTACCTACCTAAGGGGAGAGTCGAAAGATTCGCCATTGTGCGTATTCCGAAATGAAATACCGCAACAGGTTCATTATTTGCAGAATACCATTGGTACGTTAAAAGTCGTATTGCCCCAATCGAATCTCGACTTTCAAGCTGTACCGAAGCAATTTCTGTTCTATCCGTTGGCAGAAACTGTTGAGCTGGGAATCAACTTCATTATCCACGCACAGGACTTCAAGCCGAATAAGGAAAGGGACTACTTGTTTCTGGAACCCTTAACCCAGGAATTGAAAAATGATGTGGAAACGAACCAGAAGATGTTGGATGAAGCATTTGAATTGGTTCAAAAAAAGGCAATGGACGATCCGACCATTGATTTTCTAGCAATAGCCGATGTGCTTTTTTACGAAGAAGAAACGGTTTATTGGAAAGAGAAAAAGAACGCTTTCATTCATTCAATTAAAGAACTGGAACGCATACCCGTTGGAAAAAACAAGGCTGCGTTAAATGCCATTCCCTATTTACACCAAGACATTCTCGACCTGGATGAGGAAAAGGTAAAATCTCTATATGAAGTAGTCAACCAGTTTTATTCGATCCCCGAATACAAGGTGTATATCTACTTGTCAATCCGGGTCAACAACTGGAACGACTCAAGCTTCAAGCTACTGCATTTCAAGGATATTTTTCATCGAATAAAGGAAGCTACGCATGGTAGCTATTCAAATATTGAACACAAAAAGAGTTACCAAAACGTCATCAAAATCATCGCTTCTGATAGCAAACTGCTTAGAGAGCAAGCGGTGATTCCAAACATTCACAACCAACTATGTGTGCTTCTGGAGTTGAAAAAATGGGAAACGAAAGAAAGTGCCTTGATCCAAGTGATGGACCAAGTGAATGCAACGGTAAGCCAGTGCTACCTGCATGAGGATTTTTACTTCTTAGAGAATGTACCCGCATACACTCGGGAAGACTTCAAAGATGACCTGAACAAGTTTAACGGAGAACAAATTAACCTATTAGAAAAAAACGACAAGCAGGCTATTCAAATCGATTCAGTTGTATTTAATAGAACTATTCAAACCCTGGTGTACTTTATTGGTTTGAATAAAACCACCGAAACGAATAAAAAGTACGCTGATTTCTTCGCCAGGCAGTATGCTCTATCTCCACCACAGGATTCAATTGAGTCGCCAACGGTAATCGTGAATTACGATTCATCTTTCAAATTACTGGCTCGGTTATACATTGAGGATTTAAGTGCAAAGGGAACGGAAGCAATAGAAAGTAGGATCGAAGATCTGAAAGAGTTCGTCCTCATGTTGTATCACAGCCCTGAACTAAAAAAGAACTTGTTAGACAAACTCCAGTGCTTTCCCAGTCAATTGTTTCAACTGAAAAGTCAGAACGACTTAAAGATTGATGAAATTAAGGACGAGGATTTTAAAGATACCTATAAGACTATCACAGGCAATGAAGTCAGACGCCACCTTCTTCTTCCTGGATTTGAGAAATACATCGCTCACACAAACGCGGAAAGCGGACTTAACCTTGGCGATCAAATTGAAAAAAAGCTGGACCCCGACAAGAAATTTCTTCCTATTAATCCGACCATCTTATACGATTTAATAGAACTCATCAAGCACATCTCCAAACCAGATTCAAAATGGGCATCTTGGCTAACCAACATCGATAAAGTAAAAGAGGAAATATTGCTGTCTAAGTTTAAGGACGAGGAAACGAGGTTAAGCTTGTTAAACATTCTTTCTGGAACACCAGAAAGAATTCAGACCTTGGGAAAGTTAGCCGAGACTGAGGACTTGGATGCTTTAATCAAAGCAGGAAAAGAGAAGCAAAAGGAAGAAAGACGAAAAAAAACGCACATTAAATACATCACCAAAATAGGCCTCCAAATTCAGGATCTCATTAAAACGCAACTGGATGAATCGCTTGCTGAAATAATCGAAATTGTTCAATCTGATTCAGATGAAAACCTGAAAACTGTAGAAGAACAAGATGGTCAGGATTTCATTATTTACAAATCAGGCCACCCCATTTATTTTATTGAAGTGAAGTCAAGGTGGGATATTGACGGAATTGTGGCGCTTAGTAAAAGACAGGTAGAACGTTGTGCACAAAATCCTAAGTGCTATGCTGTGATTACGGTAAATGTTGCCGATTATAAAGCGCGAAATAAACCTGTTGACGAGAACATTTCCTTCGATGAGTTGAGTCAGGATGTATACGTAAATATGGATATGGGGCAGAATTTTGAGCAATTGATACAAACCAACCAGCAATACGAAGGTATTCCAACCAATGCGAAACTAATTGAGTTTAGAGGACACATCCCTCAGGACAGGATAAGAAACACCGGTATTGATTTCAACCAATTCATTGCAAGGTTGAAACCATTGCTCTTAGCAAAAAAATAACAATATGCCAAGTAAAACCAACGAACAAGCCCTCGAAGCGGCCATAGAAAAAACGCTCACCGGCACCTGTCTCGAAGAAATTGAGGCAGCAAGCACGCCCATAGCGGAGGCACACGCACACTACCGCACGGGCAATGGCTACTACTACATTGGCGACAAAGCCGACTTTGATTCAAAATACGCCCTGGACACCACGCGTTTTTGGCATTTTTTGGCGGCCTCTCAGCCTACCGAACTTGCAAAGCTGCAACGTTCGGCCGACTGGAAACTAAAAATCCTGGAGCGCTACGACCGCATGGTGAAAAAATACGGGTTGTTGCGCCTGTTGCGAAAAGGACTGGAGGTAGAAGATGCCCACTTTACCCTGCTCTATCAATTGCCACTGGCCAGCAGCAGCCAAGCCGGAAAAGACAACTTCGATCGCAACGAATTCAGCGTAACCCGGCAAATCCAATACAACCCCGACAACCAAAAAGAAGAACTCGACATGGTTGTTTTTGCGAACGGGTTGCCCATTGCCACCCTGGAGCTAAAGAATGTTTGGACACAACAAACCGCCCGCGTAAACGGAATCGATCAATACACGAATAAAAGAGACCACAGGCAGCCGTTATTGCAATTTGGCCGCTGTTTGGTCCACTTCACCTTGGATCCTGACGAGGTGTATATGACCACCAGGCTACAAGGTAAAAAGACCTTCTTTCTGCCCTTCAACAAAGGAAACAACCACGGCAAGGGCAATCCACCTGCTGCATTTGGCCATAAAACAGCCTACTTGTGGGAAGAGGTGTTCGCCAAAGAAAGTTTGGCCAACATCGTTCAGCACTTTGTGCGCTTTGATGGAAAATCCACCGATGCGCTGAGCAAAAGAACCTTGTTCTTCCCCCGCTACCACCAATTGGATGTGGTTCGAAAGATTCTGAAACACGCCAGCACCCAAGGCGTTGGACATACGTACCTCATTCAGCACTCAGCCGGTTCGGGCAAATCCAATTCCATTACCTGGTGTGCCTATCAGCTCATCGAAACCTATCCCGAAAAAGCCGACACTCCCGGAGCCAAGGGATTGGACATGCCGCTTTTTGACTCCGTCATAGTCGTTACCGACAGAAGGTTACTGGACAAACAACTGCGGGATAACATCAAGGAATTTTCCGAAGTCAAAAACATTGTGGCCCCGGCCTTCAATTCGAAAGATTTAAGAGAAAGCCTGGAGCAGGGCAAAAAAGTTATCATCACCACCATTCAAAAGTTTCCCTTCATTGTAGATGGCATTGCTGATTTGAGTGACAAACGGTTTGCGGTAGTGATTGATGAAGCACACAGCTCCCAAGGAGGAACAGCGGCCGGAACCATGAACCAGGCCATGGGCATCAACGAGGAGGAAGAAGAGGATATCCAGGACAAGGTACTCAAAGCCCTGCAAGCCCGAAAGATGAAAGGCAATGCCTCTTACCTAGCCTTTACGGCTACCCCAAAAAATACCACGCTCGAACGGTTTGGAACCAAACAAGAAGATGGTAAATTCCAGCCCTTTCACCTCTACTCGATGAAGCAGGCCATTGAAGAAGGCTTTATTCTGGATGTGCTGGCGAATTACACCACCTACAAAAGCTATTACGAAATAGAAAAATCCATCGAAGACAATCCCCTCTTTGATACCAAAAAAGCACAAAAGAAGCTGCGAGCCTTTGTAGAAAGAGACAAACGAACCATTGCCACCAAGGCCGAAATTATGATGGAACACTTTCACAGCAAGGTGTTCAGAACCAAAAAGCTCAAGGGGTACGCCAAAGGAATGGTGGTGACACAAAGCATTGAATCCGCCATTCGCTATTTCCTGGCCATCCGAACCATCCTAGCCGATAAAGGAAACCCGTTTAAGGTAGCAGTGGCCTTCTCAGGAAAAAAGGTGGTGGATGGTGTCGAATATTCTGAGGCGGACTTGAATGGTTTTCCTGAGAAAAAAACAAGGGACAAATTTGAAGAAGACCAGTACCGCATCCTGGTGGTGGCCAATAAATACCTTACTGGCTTCGACCAGCCCAAGCTCTGCACGATGTATGTAGACAAGAAATTGCAGGGTGTATTGGCCGTGCAGGCCCTTTCCCGCCTCAACCGGGCAGCAACTAAATACGGCAAAAAGACAGAAGACCTCTTTATCCTGGACTTCTTCAACCAGGTGGAAGACATCAAAACGGCCTTTGACGACTTTTATACTTCCACCAGTTTAAGCGAAGCAACAGACGTGGGAGTGCTGCATGAATTAAAAGGCGTGCTGGGCGATGTGGGCGTTTACGAATGGTCGGAAGTAGAACATTTTGTCACCATGTATTTCGATGCAGTGGATGCACAGTTGTTGAGTCCGGTAATAGACAAAGCAGCCAACCGCTTCAATCACGAATTGGAGCTGGAGGATGAAGACAAAGCCGACTTTAAAATCAAGGCCAAGCAATTTGTCAAAATCTACGGGCAAATGGCCTCCATCCTACCCTATGAGGTGGTGGATTGGGAGAAGCTCTTTTGGTTTCTGAAATTCCTCATTCCTAAATTGGTGGTTAGAACCAAAGAAGACGAACAAATTGATGCCCTGCTCGAATCGGTTGATTTGTCTACCTATGGATTGGAACGAACCAAACTCAACCACTCCATTGAGCTGGACGATTCCGACACAGAAGTGGACCCACAAAACCCCAATCCAAGAGGCGCACATGGCATCGAAGAAGAAATAGATGTGCTGGAGGAAATCATTCGCACGTTCAACGAACGCTGGTTCCATGGTTGGGATGCCACACCAGAAGATCAGAAAATTAAGTTCATTCAGATTTCAAAACACATTCAAGACCACCCTGACTTCCAGGAAAAATTCGCGGACAATCCAGACTCCCAAAACCGCGATTTGGCGCTTCGAAGAATGATTGACGAGGTGCTGGCCAAACAAAGGCGGCAGGAAATTGAATTGTACAAGCTGCATGCAAAAGATGACTCCTTCCAACAGGCATTTTTTGACGCGATGAAAAGGCTAATAGATGCCCCCGCTGGATTGACAGGAACAGTGGATAAGGCGTTGAAATATTGGGGGCATTTGTACCTCAATACCAGCGACTTCTTGCTGGCCGAGGACATCTATTACAAATACAAGCACTTCTTTGAAGGGATTGGCTTTGAATTCATTGAGGAAGGCCATTTTAAGGAAGGATCGTGGATCAAAGAAAAGATAATTGCATTACTAACCCGCGCAAAGGATTCCGAAGAAGGCCAAAAAGTAATATTCAAAGCAAAAAAGGCATTGGATTTAGCCCTGATAGAGAAAACCCAATCAGAGGTAAACAAAAACAATGCAGAGGCCTCAAGTTTATTAATTAAGAGTATGGAACAGCTAGATGAAGGCATTGTGAACATGGGTTCATTATTCATGGTGAAGGCCATGATTAATGGAAAGACCCAAGTAAAAGTGTTAACACTAAGTGCAGACCAGATGGCAGAACTTCAGACAAAACCAGAGTTACAAAATTCGCCTCAAGAATTGTTAGTAGCCTTTGGTGGTGCGGCATAATGCGATATTTTGGCCAAAGTTTCATTGCACATTGCCAACCTCGTTTTCGTTCTTCTTAGATCGAACCGAAAGGTGTTTTAAACTACCCGAAAATCAACTAACAAACATCCCCTATTCTCTTCGATCCTTTTTTTCAATCCCGCCACAGAAAGCTTGACTTTTCCTTGGTGCAACATCCGGTGGCAATTGGCACAAACGAGGGCCAAATCTTCTAATCTGGTTTGGCGTTCTACGTCCAAATCGGCCAAAGGTATTTTATGGTGGCATTCGATGAATCCTTTGCCTATTTCACCGTACACTTTGTAAAAATCGAAGCTGCACACTTCGCATTGCAGCGTTCCATTATGCTCTAATTCTTGATCCTTTTTCTTCTTTGTAATCTTTGAATCTCTTTCGCGGTGGCGGTGCAATCGGTAGATGACTTTGCCTTCTTTGACTTCGAAATTCTCGTCCTCTTCATCATCTACTGTTGGATAGAGATTTGGGAGCACCCCCTCCTTCTTTACCAGTGTTCGCAGGGTGTTGGCGATTTTTGCTAATTGGCTTTTGTCATTGACAAATTCGTTGAATATGGCTTCATCAAAGTTGCTCCCCCCCCTCATCCCTTGCTTGGAATAGCTGGGATCAAATGGTTTGAAGTTGTTCAATTTCATGGCCACTCCATTGGCATTTCGGAAGCTGGCAGTTATCTGAGATTTGTCGTGTATGGGCAGGCGATTCAAGATAGCTGAGAGCTCAATTACCTTGGAGTTTTGTTTGTCCATCTCACCTGGCCGCAACCTAAAATACAGGTCGAGTGCCAAGATAATTTCTTCTCTTGTCCAATTGGGGTTTTTCAACTTTCGAGTAATTGACATTACTCTTAAAGTTCAGTAAACTTGGCTCCATTTATTAGCGTATTTCTACGGTAAATGTCAGTACAGTCGCCCATCAACAGCCGAAGACCTCCTCAGCCCACTTTACGCGAAAATCGACTAAGCGCCTTGATTGGAAGGTTTAATTCTTCTTAGTGGGATCGGTCATGGCAGGAGGCGACCAATGGGAGTATTGCTGGCCGAGTTGGGTAAGCATGGTTTTAATATCGGCATCTTTCAGCTTGTCCGCATTGGCAATCAGGTTTTCCAGTGTTTTCAGGTCGCTGAGTAGTTTTGCGCGATTCGTTTGAGGATCAATTGCTCGGAACTCTACCCGCATTGCCTGCGTTGATTCATCGTTAATCTTTGGATCAAGGTGTTCCAAATTGATCGCCTGGTAATGGAGGGCATGTCCAGGGTCTGGGTTTTTGACTTTTTTCCCCTTGTCATCAACAACGTTCATGGTCTTTGCCGACTGACCGGAGGTGCGGTTGTCCCGAAACCACCCTGCCAGGTCGCGCAGTAGTCCGGGCATGGTGTGCCTGGTCTGCTTCTTCTTAAGCCCCTCATCCAGCAAAACAGCCAGTTTATCGAAGCGGGCCCGCCTCCAGGTTGTGAGCCAGGCAGTAGCATCGTATCGGTTGGCATTGGCCAAAGTGGGAGAATTGAGGTCTCGGGAGCCTTCCGTTGTCTTTGGCTGCATCGCTTTAAAGTCTGTGCTAAAATTGGCCAGCAGGAATGTCTTTAGCACCAGGTTAAAGTCTCCTTTAAAACCTGTTTTAAAATCTATGTTGATGTGGCCTCCTCCGTGGCTTCTCGGTTTGATTCCCGCTTTGCTGGCCGCATTAAAAATGTGTCGATCAATGATTTCACCTGTTGGGGTATTGTCTCCCATTTGAGCGGACGTGGCGGGTAATGCCTGCACTTCAACCACCCCTGGGTCGATGTCCATGTTCCACCACCAACCGCCTTCCCCTTTGCTATCCCTCCAGCTATACAAAAAGGTTCGGGGCATGGGCAAACCTTCGCTCTTCTTTTTGGCGCGATCAGCAAACTTAGCTTTGGAGTAGGGTACCTTTTTTAATCTTCCCAACTTAAACCGAGGATCTTTCACCCGATTTCCCAGGTTGCTTTCTTCTTCTGAATCGCTATCCTCTTCGTGCTTTTTCTCTTCCCGGCCATTAAAGAGAATGTCATCGGGTTGGATGTTTCCCTCCCAATCGTCCATGCCTTTTACCATGGCTGCCCGGGCGTTCTTTTCTGTTTGTAGCTGCGGTCCTTTAAACGATTTTAAATCTTCGTCAGGTGAAACATTGGCGATGGTATCATTGCCAAAAGTCATCTCCACCCCTGCCAAGGCGGCCCGTTGAATCACTGGTTTTGTGCCTTGGGTGTGCTGATTGGCCATGGCTTGAATGGCACGTTGCGCAACAGCCACCGGCCGGTTATCGGCAAAAGTGGCGCGGGCGTTTTTGTTTACAGCAGCCTCAGTGGCCGCTCCAGAAGACACAGGTTGACGGGAAAATTCGGATGGTTGCGGTATTGGCATATGGGTGCTATTGGCGGGGGCCTTCACACTGGGTATAAAGGTGGGCAATAGTTTTGGACTGTATTAGCGTATTTCTACGGGAATTGATCGGTACAGTCGCCCTTAGACCCTTCGAGTGACCTCAGGGTTCTCAGGGCTCAACATCTCCAGAGCCCTGAGGCACTCGAAGGGCGGAAGGGTAAAAGGGCGGCATATCGAAGCCCGAACTAAACATAAACAACCATAAAACAATATAATTAATAATTTAATTAACTATATTCAGATAAAAGTTAACTTTGTTTAAACTACTTAGTTATGGACACCACACGCAGAAAGTTGCCGCACCAATGTCCCAGTTGCCAGTCAAAGCTCAAGGTAAAGCGGCTGCACTGTTCAGATTGTGGCACCGAGGTGGAAGGATTGTTTGACTTTCCCCAGTTGTCGACCCTGAGCCATGAAGAACAGGCCTTTGTGCTCAACTTTGTTTTGACCAGCGGCAGCCTGAAGGAAATGGCCCGGATTATGAACCTGAGTTATCCTTCTGTGCGCAACTACCTGGACGATATCATTAACAAGCTCAAAACCAAAAATCCGATATGAAACAACAGAAATCCAGCTGGCTCCTGAACCCCTTTCTGCGCATAGCCGGAGCACAGGCCCTTGGAATAGGTTTAGCAGCTATGGCCTTAACCGCTACCCTGGCTTATCTCGGGGCGATTCATTTGGATGGCATCCTCGACCTGCACTATTGTGGGGAGGCACATTGGTCTATCTACTTCTGGGAGGGGTTGATCAATTGGGGCATAATGGTCGTCCTGTTGTACTTGTCCGGTGCCGTGTTTTCCGATTCAAAAATACGGTTGATTGATGTGTTGGGCACACATGCCCTGGCCCGTTTCCCTTTCCTTGTAATGGTTGGAGTGGCGTTGCTAACGGCTTCCTCCACGAAGCAGGTAACGGCCTACATTATGAGCACCCTCCATGGTGCGGGGGAGTTGATGGCGGTGTCGGCAGGTCATTGGGCAGTTTTTATACTCAGTACAGCGGTTTCGCTACTCACCCTGGTTTGGGCCATCATCTGGATGTATCGGGCCTACAGTGTTAGTTGCAACCTTCAAGGCAAGAAAGGAATCATCTCCTTCATCGCTGTTCTTCTGATCAGTGAGGTAATTGCCAAACTCATCTATCTATACGGGTTTGAAATCTGTACGCCTTCCCTTTGAAACGCTCCCTGTTAAACGACCAAAATTGAATAGAATACCATGAAAACGATCTCCGCACTTATCACCCTTATCGGCCTTTGGGCCGGTTCATTGTATGCCCAGGACCTCCCGGTAACTTTTATGAGCGGTTCCCTCTTGTTGGAAGGCACCTTATCGGTGCCGGAAGGTGACGGCCCTTTTCCTGTGGTCGTATTTGCGCATGGTTCAGGCCCCACCGATCGGGACGGCACCTTGCCCTTAGTTGGTGGAAATTTCAACTGCCTCTACCCCGGTTTGGTGGGTGATACCGTGCGGCTCCTGCGCGATCTTTCGGATGCTTTAGTGGCCCATGGAATTGCGGTGTTGCGCTACGACAAGCGCTCCCTTACCCATGCGGCTACCCTGGACCCGCAAACCATTACGCCCTACGACTTCATTGATGACCTGCATGCAGCGGTCGATTTTGCCAAGACCCAGCCTGAAATCAACAGTGAATGCATCATCCTGGCCGGACACAGTCAGGGAAGTAGTTTCATTCCGATTGTGGCCCGCGAGCGGGACGACATTTCCCTACTGGTTAGCCTGGCGGGGGCGGCCACTTCGATCGATACCTTGTTGGCGGATCAAATCCTTTACATCGGTACCACTTGCGGAGATTCGGCCAGTGCCTCCACGCAGGCGGCTCAAACCCTGGCTGCACTGACCCAGATTCGCAACAACACCTGGCCTTCGAATGTTCCATTGCTGGGGGCCTACCCCCTTTTCTGGAAAGACTGGATAGACATTAGCGATTCCGCCATATCGAATTACCAACAGGCGGGGCTGCCCACTTTGTTTCTGCAAGGAGATGAGGATATCAATGTTCCTTTCACCGATGCCGTGCGTTTCGAGCAACAGGTCACGCATGATGGTGTCGAGGTCGTGATTTTTGACGGAATCAACCACTACCTGAGCACAACCAGTCAGGCGCAGGTGGCCCAACCACTCATCGACTCGCTGCTTTTGTGGCTGGATGAACAGAAATCACCACCCACCTCAGTGACTGACCGGGCACCCAACGATCCCGCGCTTTATCACCTGACCCAATTAGATGACCAATTGGTAGTTGAGGCAAAGGCCGGTGGCACCCTGGAACATTGCTCCGTGGTGGATCTATTGGGACGCCCCCAACACGATGCTTCCATCAACGGCAGTTCATATAGGCTGGATGTGGACGCTTTTTCTCCGGGTATCTATGTGGTCTCGCTACGGATAGATGGACAGTTCCTTCAGCAAAAGGTGTTCATTCGGTAAATACCTGAGTTACTCAAATTCCGGAATGCCCACTACAATAAAACGTATTTTTATTGTAGTGGGTGGCAATTCTCAGCCCTCCTCTTTAAAATAGCCGAGGGGCTGCACATTTCGCTAATGCCCTGGCGAAGCACATTCACGCAGAGGTAGGCTCCGGAGATGTTGAGCCCTGAGAACCCTGAGGTTAGCCGAAAGCATCTCCTTTGGGAACATAACTTGGGTCTGCCTCTTCGGTTTCCTGCGCTTCAACATAGGCAATAAACTCATCAATACCTTCAATAATGGCCGGTGCATTTTTGTTGAGTTTACGCACTGCTCCGCGAATGCTTTCGTCTACCCCATCGTCAAAATAGTTGGCATTTTGCATGGCTTCGTTGATGAAGGTTCTATAGCCATCTACCGTAGTTATGCCGACCCCACTTACTTTGTTGATGTACCCAAACAGTTCGGATGCATCCATTAGAAAACCATATTGGTAGGCCTTTTTAATGCTTTGAAACAAGTCTGGATCCAGTCTTACGTATTCTTCCTTTTTGCTGGATGACTGAGGCGGCTGGTGCGCACCAGCTTCCGGCCCCACACCCGGTAAAGCGGCATCTTCTCCCGTCACCTCAGGGTCTGTCACATGCTCCTTTTTAAACTCAGAATTGATGAGAGCGGAAACGGTTTTCACCTCACTCATGTCCGAAGGATCGAGCACGGCAGCGCGGCAATCAAAGGTAGAATTGACGTGATTGTCCCAGGGTTTAACGTTGTCCAATTCACCGTCTACCCCTTTCACCTCTACGGAATAAGACACCCATTGCTTTTCTTCGTTGACCCACTTTTTTACTTGCTTCTCTATTTTGTGCAGGTGCTGGCTGTTGGCATTGGCGGTGATCGGGAACAAATTATAGGCCACCCCTTCTCCCCCTACGTTATCATTCAACAGGTGGCCGCGAATGTATTTATTCTCGTTGCTCTCATCAGGATCGGTATGCAGCTTGCCCATCAACTCTGCCTGTTCTCCATATTGAGGCGGACCTCCTTGTGTGTGATCGGGTCCAAGCGGATTAGCGACCATTCTGGTACCAACAACTGAGCCTCCTAAGTTCCCTGTTACCCAATCCACATTGGTCGTTATTCCGTCCAGCGTGGTTCCCTGACGATTTTCAGCCTTTTGAATGGGCCAATTGGCGGCCGACCCAAATTGAGCGGCAATGCTTTGACGTTGGGCAACCATGCGTGGGGTGTTGTGAAACGTGCTTTGTTGCTTTTCCACTGCAAGTTCAGATGAACTGCTTACCGCATTGGCCGTGCTTGACTGTTTCTGTTCAACTTGGGAGTGTAGCATATTTTCCGTTCGGTCGAAGAAACCAATATCGGCATTTACGAAGAAACTTCATAGCAAAATTTCAAGTTAGATGCTCTTGCTCCATCAGCGACACCAACTCCGCCCTCATTCCGATGTTCCAATATAAAGGTGGAGCATGGGAAACTTGAAACACCTTGCACTGAATTCTCAACCAAACCGCCCAAATTCTCAATGAAACGTGCAGGATTCTCAACGCCTCTTTTCCAAACGGTTGTAATGGAGCATCATTCGCGGGCATATTTTGAAATCCGGCCGTAGCCCTATGGCCTTAACTCTCGTCTCAATTATGAAAACAACTTCAACTCTTGTCTTGAGCTGGCACAGCCGTCTCCTGCGGATAGTATGCCAGTTTTGGCTGTTGCCAACATTGCTTCTGTGCGGTGCACTTTCCGGTGTTGCACAAACGGCCATTTATCCTCCGGCCTGCGATGCCAGCTTTTGCAGCAAATCGTGTGTGCAAAATGTAGTTTGTCACGGCAACCTCGATCAGCTGCGCAAACAAAGTGGTACCCATCCTTTTGCTATGCAAAACTTTGCCGACTTTCAGTTGAGCTGGATAAACGGCACTTCCGCCAACCTCACTCCTACTTTTAATTCTGTGCTCCCTTCCGGAACGTTTAATTCGCCCGACATGCACCGGTGGAAGCCGTCTAATCCCGGTCCCGGCTGGTGGAACAGCACTTCTTACCACAATTTCCTCACGCAAAGTGTGTGCGGACTGGGTGGTGCTTTTGCCAACCCTGGCTCTTACAATGGCAACGTCAACACCAACGAACGGTTTGTGGGCATGCGTTGTGCGGCAGGAGGCAAACAAGAGGGAATTGTGCTGCCTTTGTGCACCACCATCCCAGCGGGCACCAACGTAACGGTGACCTTGCAAGCCGTGGCCGGTGACACCGGAACACAAACAGCTGAGGCCGGTTTAATCGTAGCCGGTGTGCAAGACTTAAGCGCGCACACCATCCAACACACGCCCACACAATGGATCAGCAACAGCGTGAATGTGGGTTGGCAACAATACTCCTTCAACTTCACTACGTTCGAACCCACCAATTACCTGATTGTCAACTCCAAAATATACAGCTTTCCCAATGGTTGTGCTTATGTGTGGGTAGACCAGGTAGAACTGATTTCACCCACCCTTTTTGTGAGTGTGACTTCACCACCCTTTAATTGCAACACCCTTACTGGCAGTGCTACCGCCAATCCGGTTGGTGGTACTCCAGCTTACAGCTACAACTGGTCTAACGGTGCGACTACGCAAACCATCATGGGAGTTCCACAAAACAACTACACGGTAACGGTAACGGTAACCGACATGAACGGTTGCACGGCTGTGGGTACAGTGGGAGTAGAACCGCGCATCACCTTTCAAATTACCGAAGTGCCTACCTGCGGCAACCAATGTTTTGGAAGCCTCACGGCCCACAGTGCGGTCAATGCACAGCTCCCTATCGTGCAATACAGCATTAACGGTGGCTCCACCTGGCAAACCTCGGCTACTTTCAACAACTTGTGTGCAGGCAGTTACAGCATCACCATCGAAGACTCCTATGGCTGCACCGCTACACAAGGTGCCACTGTGGTCAGCATAAGCGATCCCTGGCCCAAGCATCCTGTTACAATGGGGACAGAATCAGCGATTGGACGGGGTGTTGAGCAGTATGGTGGCGGTCATTTTTTGTGTGGCAACTTCACCGAAAGCATTCTCTTTGAACACCTGATGGATCCTTCACAAAACGTGACGCTTTCCAACAACAACACCAGCAACCCTGAAAGCGATGCCTTTATCGCCCGGTATGACGATTGTGGCATCGACTGGGCCTTTGGTTTTGGTTGCACGGCTCTCTCAGGGCTTGATCACGCTGCAGTAGTGCGTGGCAGTCACTTTGATGCCGATGATTACATCGTGGTGGGTGTCAACATCCACGGCAACATCCCAGGAGGTATTCAAGGCGCCAGTGGCAGCGCCATCCTCAACCCTGTCAACAATGGCCTGGTTAATTTCAGCTCCACCATGTCTTCGGGCATTGAGAAGGGCCTGATTCTTAAAGTCAACGCCTCTTCTGGTGCCGTGCAATGGGTGTACATGATTGGTGATGATCCCAACGAACCAAGCCACATCAATGATTTGCGCATTAGCCTGAGTGGAGACATCTATGCCATTGGTAATTTCAACAGTACCTTGACCTTCGGAGCAGGTGCCAACATTCAATTCCCCAATGGTCCACAAGATATTTTCTTGTGCCGCATTGATAACAGTGGTGGATTTACTCCCGGAAGTGCTGTATCCTGGGGTAGTTTCGGAACAGACTTCGGCATGGCATTGGACCTAATGGACGGCACTGACGGAGAAGTTTTTACTACTGGCTCGGTGGACTACCAAACAGTCAATTGGCCCACTGGTCCGCCAACTGCTGCTGGAACATTCATCGATGCACAGGATGTTTATGTTTCCCGGCACAGCATGGGAGCCAACCTGAGTCTCTATGCCAGCCGCGTTTACCGCAGCGATGGTGAAGACCGCGGCATGGACATCGTAGCTCCCCTGAGCCTCACCACTGGCGAAGCGTACTACATCACCGGATTTTACAACGATGCCCTGCTTATTTCAGTGGCTTCGGGTGCTCCCCAAACAGCCAATCCAACAGCAGGATATCAAAATGCCTTTGTCGCAGGTATTGACCTCGCCAATGACCGACTTTGGGTAGAAGATGGTGGTGGCAATACCCCAGGTGCCATGAATATGGGCGATGCGCTGGTGCGACACGACACGGTTCTGTACAACATTGGAACGTATGCTACAACAAACCTCATCACCCCGCCAATTGGGTTTCTGGGTGGATACATCTTTGCCAATGGCACCAACGGAACCAGTGATAACGACATCTATGTTGCTTCCCTGGGCCGCACAGCCGGTTTATCACTCAATGCCCACCAATTGCAGGGCAACGGAAACATAGATGGTGGCCACGACATTGAAGAGATGGCGGATGACCTCTACATCACCGGTACTTTTGGAGGCTCTTCGATCTTCTTTCCGGGACAGGGACCTATTCCCACCAATTCGAATACACAGGACGTATTTATGGCCCGACTCACTACCGGACTGTTTTTCTTCAAACAAGGACAAGCGGCAGCAATTGTTGAAGAACCAGAAGAACCCGTTTCGGCAAATCAACTAGTCGAGGACCAAATTGAAGTCTACCCCAACCCCACCAACGGCCAATTCACCGTGGAATGGATGGATGCCAAAGTAACCCGACTCGAATTGCGCGATATGACAGGACGCGTTATTGCACAACGCGCAGTATCGCCCGGCATGCAAAATGCCCAACTCAATTTGTCGGCCTACCCCACTGGTTTTTATTTCCTGATGGTGATACAAGAAGGCAAAATGGATGTGAAGAAGATAGTGCGACAGTAACAAACGTTTAGCTTGGAGCGCTGGCGGATTTCCCCAGCAAGCCCCCCGAATTCTCGGGGGGCTTTTTTGTGGGTTCTATTTTCTTCAACCAAATGCCCCCTTGGTTTCGTTCTACTGACAACCCGCTTTTAGCGAACCTATAACTGACATCCCACAAAAGCTCAACTTCTCGCCCTGCTATGGCCTTCACAGTTATTGCCCCTGAGCAAAATTGTTCAGGGCCAGCCGGTGGGTGACGTAAAGAACATGAAAGGTCATAATAATCCCGATTTGTATCCGTTATCAAAAAAACTGGTCGACACAAAATGGAACCTAATAGATGGTTTTTTAAGTTTTGGCCCAAAAATTGTGTACTTCATCTAAAACCCACCCTATTACCAATATGCCAGAAGATACCGTCCCCCCAAAAGCCATGTATCCGACAAATTCATCCTACCGGTTGCTCTTGTTGTTGTTGATGGCATCGCCTTTTGTTGCGTGGTCGCAGCATGCTGATTCTACCTCCATCGAGCACATGATACACTTTGAAGTGGTGCACGACACCTTGCACATCGAACGTGAGCTGCCTGAGAAACGCAACCAGCTGTTTATTGGAATGGATTTTTTCAACTGGAACCCGCTCCTGACCAGTGGAAATTTGTCTTTGGGACCACGATTGGACTATTGGCGCAACAACCGCTGGCACCTTGCCGTAAATGCGTCTATTCCTTATTCCAGAGAACCCAATGGTGCACCATTTCGTGGCTACACAGAGATTCTTGACTCTAAGCCCAAAGAATACATCTTGCAAACAAATTACCAGGCCACGTTCACGTACATTTTTAGTCAAAAGCCACTCCTGCAGCGCAAAATGCGCTTCAAACTTCAACCTACTGAGGCAAGCAAGCTACCAGGGCATGTAACTCCCCCCGATGACTCCAGCTACGTTTACCTGGCCCATATAGATGTTCCACGAACGCATTATTGGGGCGCACGCTTCGGCATTCAACAATGGCAAAAGCCCATTCAGCAGGAGCTCTCTCTGACCTATGCTGAGCAAGATGCTATTCTTCCCAGAGCCAACTTAAATGGCCTCTACAACAGTTCCTCTTTTTCTGCAGCTAGCACAGCCATTCGCAATACGATGGTCTCCCTCGGAATCGGCTATACCCGACAAGTGCAACAACAAGCACAGTCAACCCATTTCAAGACGCATCACCGCCATTACCTATTACACAGCTACCTGGATCTCATTTATGCCCCAGTGATGCAGGTAGAGGGCACCTTCAATGTGGACGATGCTCCATTTTATGACATTACTCCATATGCCGATTTAAATCGATTCGGTTTCCGACTTGGCTCCGACTGGAAAATTGCCCGGTCAGATAAGCGTTTCACTCCTTCGTGTCGTCTGGAATGTGGCGTTTTTCCTGGGTTGAAACAGGATACGCAGCTATACCTTCAGTTGCGCATTGGTTTGCAATGGCAACGATTCAAAACCCTTCAAAACCCTCCAACCAATGTTTGATCTAACTCGCTTTCGGTGGCTGTTGATGGGCAGTTTGGTAGTGTTGCTTTTTGCGCAATGCAACCGACATGGCTGCACCAATCCCACAGCCGAGAATTACGATTCTGATGCCACCATCGATGATTTCTCTTGTGAGTTCATCCCTGGCTGCCGCGATGCTTTGGCTTCTAACTACGATCCCAACGCTACAGCAGAAGCTCCGTGCACGTTTGATTCGCTGACTGTTTGGATCTACCTGGGGAATTCAGTGCCGGCCCGCTACGAAATCCTGGCTTCTGTGCTGATAGGAACCAGAACGCATGAAGTTGTTATTGGCTCCCTTTCCAACCCTCCCGATTCCGTGCCTGATTGCAATGGCCCCATGATGGACAATGTTTTGGTTACGCGACTCATCAATGGAAAAGCATACTCTTTTCTCGCCCGCGAAATTTTAGGCATTGAGGATGACGAGTACCGCGCATCTGTCACTTTCAATCAACCTGCTGGAGGTTGTGAGGTGGTGCGCCTTTAATGATTCGTTGAATTACCTGGACTGTTCTCGAACTGTTCTGGATACAATTTGAGCAGACTTCAAGTGCCTCATTGAAATCGCCCTTCGAGTGGCCTCAGGGCTCCATTATTAATACAGTGAGCCCTAAGGCCACTCGAAGGGCGATTAACCACTCGAAAGGTCGAAGCCTACTCTAAACTGTATCGAGAACAGTCTACACCTAAAAAAATCCCATCCTCGAATTTCTACCGTTTATCAGCAGATTACCCAGTTGGTCAAAATTGCTTTTGTACTTTGTGGTGGTTGTGATACTATTGGACATTGTTTGTCCAACGCATTAAAAACAACCACAGCCATGAAGCGCTACTCTTCTACTTTGTTTTCCCTCTTTTTCACCGTGAGCTTGCTTCTCTCTGCTCCCAGCTTCGCACAAAAGAGTTCTCCCCTCACCAAAAAACTATCGAAGGCTGAGGCAGACATTGAAGCACTGTTGAAATACACCCACTGTCCTGGTGTTGCCGTTGCGGTGGTGCACAAAAACGAATTGGTTTATGCCAAAGGCTTTGGCTACCGTGACTATGAAAACAAAAAGCCGGTGACTCCCAACACGTTGTTTGCCATCGGTTCCAGCTCCAAGGCCTTTACAGGTGCTTTGCTGGGCCAGCTAGAGGAAAAAGAATTGGTGGATTTGGATGCTCCTGCCCGGACCTATTTGCCTGAGCTGAAATTTTTCAACGATGACTTGGACCGCATGGTCACCGTGCGCGATATGCTGAGTCACCGCACCGGCTTGTCTCGCCATGATTTATCGTGGTACTACTTCCCCACTGATTCGCGGGATAGTCTGCTCGCCCGGGTTCAATACCATGAACCGACATTGGCGTTGCGCGAAGGATTTCAATACAACAACTTTATGTATGCTGCCGCGGGCCGTATTTCGGGTAAACTGATGGAGACCAGCTGGGAAGAAAACATCCGCCAACAATTGTTTGCTCCACTCGAAATGAAGCGCTCCAATGTGTCGATTACAGAACTTGAAAAGGCTGATGAAGCAGCTTTAGGTTACAGTGTCGACAGTGATAACAACCTCGAAAAAGAGGAATACTACCCCATTACCGGCATGGCGCCAGCGGGGAGTATCAACAGCAATGTGACCGACATGGCCAACTGGTTGAAGGTTTGGATCAACAACGGTCAATACAACGGTCAACAGGTTATTCCTGAGCAATATGTCAACGAAGCCATTGTTTCGCAAATGGTGTCCTCCAGCCGATTGCCGGGTAAAGAGCACCCCGATTTGCATTTGAACAATTACGGCTTTGGCTGGTTTTTGTCGTCTTACCGTGGGCACTACCGGGTAGAACATGGTGGCAACATTGATGGATTTAGCGCCAACGTTGCCTTTTACCCCTCCGATAGCATCGGCATTGTGGTACTGAGCAATCAAGATGGTTCGCGGGTACCCAGCCTTACCCGCAACCTGCTGGCAGACATTGCTTTGGGCATAAAATCGGGCGATTGGCTCAAAAGTGTAAAAGAACAATACGAAAAAGAAAATGACAAAGAGACGGATGCAGTATCTGCCGAAGCTGTCTCTAACATGGTGGAAGGCACCTCTCCTGCTCACCCATTGTCGGATTACACCGGGAAGTTTGCACACCCAGGTTATGGCGTCATCCGAGTCACTGCGGAAAATGGAGAATTGCATGGCCAGCTCCCGGACAAAAAATTCTGGTTGAAACACAAACACTACGATGTGTTTGAAACCCTGGAACAGAAAGCATCGGGGATTGATTCCAGCGCTGCTGGCCGGTTCAACCTCAATTTCAGAACTGACATTCACGGCAACATTGAAGAACTGACCATTGCCCTGGAAGGCGGCCTGGACCCAATGGTTTTTAGCCGACAGACAGAGGAAATAGACATTTCAGCAGAAGATTTGGAGCAATATGCGGGTGATTTCGATTTGGGGGGCGCCATGGTGAATGTATCGGTCAAGGAAGGGATACTTCGATTATTGGTCCCCGGACAACCGGAATACACGTTGATTTTTTCAGGCAAGCACCAATTTGCTGTCAAAGATTTAGACGGCTACAGCCTGGAGTTTGTGGAAGAAGAATCTACCATCACCGCTTTGATTATGAAGCAACCCAATGGCACGGTTAAAGTGCCTAAAAAGAAGTAAGCAGGCTAAAACCTTAAAAATGAAAAGCATGAAAAAACTGATTCAAACCACCGGCATCGCTGCCTTGTTGCTGTCCATTTTCTCTTTTACCAATGAAGCGGAACTCCCCTTTGTTGGAATCTACGGAGTGTCGGAAAGCGACCCGGCACAAATTGAATTGACCCTCAACGCGGACCACACCTTTACTTACCAGGATTTCTCCAACCCAGTCAAAAAGATTGATGTACACGGGAATTGGGAAGTAAGAAACAACCGGATTGTCCTAAAAGATTACCTCTACGAGTTCCCGTTCCACAGCAAATGGAAAATCACCAAAAATGGGATGATGGCCAAATCCAGAAAAGGGTTGACCTACTATTCGCTCGGTAAAAAGTAAAACACCGCACCAGAAAAAATATATTTGCACCCGTGACAATTCATTCGCATCCCCCCATTGGCCGAGCCTGGCTTCAACTACAAAAGCGGTACCTGCCCATTATTTTGGGCATCGGAGGCCTGGCCGTCATTATCGATGGCGCAGCCCACTTTGCTTTTGGAAACGGTTCTCAATGGGTTTTGGGACTCAATGAACTGGCTGTGTTTTGTGATTTAACGGTCCTTCCATTTGCCATTGTCAACGGTATATTTCTGGCGCAGCGGATGCTGCAAAATGCCGTGCACGGTGGCTGGAAAATGTTGACACTAAAAATCGTATCAACACTGGTTACAGTTGCATTGACAAGTTGGGCCCTGGAAAGTTGGTATACTTATCTCGGGTATGTAGACGATGATTTCATCGCGCTGGGAATGCACGAATTTTCGCCTTCCACAACCAACACCATTGAAAAGACCTTTATTGCATTTGTGTTCAGCATCCCCATTTTTTTATGGCAATTGCGTGTAGAAGAGTTGCAACTACAGCTTATTGAAAAAGACCATGAACAAGAACGATTGACACAATTAAAAACACAGGCCGAACTGCACGCTTTGCAGTCGCGCATCAATCCCCATTTTCTGTTTAACTCATTCAATTCGATCGCCAGCCTCATTTCGGTTGATTCGGTCCGCGCTGAAAAAATGGTGGTGCAATTATCAGAACTGTTTCGCTACAGTTTGAACTCCCAGGAATCGAATTTTGTTACCATCGCTGAGGAGCTACGCATTGTCAGAACCTACCTTGAAATCGAAAAAGTTAGATTTGGTGAAAACATTGATTACCAGATTGATGTAAGCAATCAACTAAATGAACGATTGATTCCTAGATTCTTACTTCAACCGTTGGTAGAGAATGCCGTCAAGCACGCGATTTCCAAAGTGAAGCAAGGTGAAATTTTGCTAAAGATTACAGCCCAGGATGATGTACTGACCATCCTTATACACGACAATGGCCCGCCATTTCCCGAGCCCATAGAGCCCGGCTATGGGCTTCAAAGCACCTACGACAAGTTGAACCTCCTCTATCCAGGCAAACACAGCATAACCTTCTTAAATAGCCCTGAAAAACAACTGTGCATTACCCTCACCAACCCTGCATCGCATGAGTAGAAAATACAAGGTTATCATTGTGGAGGACGAACAACTCGCCCGTGATCGTTTGCGGAAGCTGCTCCTGCCCTTTGCCGACCAACTTGATATTATTGGTGAAGCCACCGATGGCTCCGAAGGATTGGCCCTGGCGGAAGCACTACGACCGGATCTTGTTTTTCTCGACATCCAGATGCCTGTGATGAATGGCTTCGAAATGTTGCAACAACTCACTTACGAACCACGCATCATTTTTACTACGGCATTTGACCAATACGCCATCAAAGCCTTTGAGGAGAACTCGGTGGACTACTTGCTCAAACCTATTGAAGAACAGCGCTTGCAACGCAGCATACAGAAGCTGGAATCGCTTCAGTCCTCTGACAGTAACGACCAATTGACGATGCTGATTCAAAAGCTGGGTTCGGAAGAGCTAAAAACCATCACGGTGACCATTGGCGATCGCATGTTGCTGGTGCCAGTTGAAGACATCCTCTACTTTCATGCGGAAGACAAGTATGTGTTTATCCACGATAAGGCGGGCAAAAAACACCTCATCAGTACCTCACTTTCCGATTTGGAAAAGAAGTTGGGCAACTCCTTCCTCCGCGTGCACCGCGCTTACATCATCAACCGCAACCACGTGCAGGAAATCAGAAAAGCACTCAACAGCAAACTGACTTTTTACATGAAAGGGACTGAAAGCGCAAAAATCACTTCCAGCCACAGCTACACCCCTGCTATTCGCAAGTTGTTTCAATTGTAGCACCCTGAGGGAAGCCGAAGGGCGCTACAATTGAAAACAACAAGAGCAGCTCATTGGCCGCTCCTGTTGCTGCAAATTGGGTTAATAATTACTGCCTTAATAATTTGTGAGTCGTCTTCTCTCCGGCAGTCCACACTTCTATGATGTACATGCCTGCGGGCAACAAGGTCGTTTCAGAGGTCATTTGATTTTCACCAGATGACAGCCATTGCACGGGAATGACACGGCCTGTTGCATCGGTTACGCTCACCTGCTCGGGCTGGCCACCGGCTGTTTCAATGGTCAAGGTGTGGTCGGCAATTGGGTTGGGGAATACTTTTACGCTGGTCGATTCCAGTACCTCCTCTGAATTGTTGGCAGGCACTGGAGACCATTTGTAAGAAGTATGCAATTCGCTAAACTGTGTCGGACAGTAGCCACAATCTGGTGTGTTGAGGTTCCAATCAAACAATTGCGGAGTAAGTACGCCTCCAATCATTACAGGACATGTTCCTGAAAGAGCCGAATAGGGTATGTTATAATCCGTGACATCGTTGGATTCCACCACGTTGGGAGAAAGTGTTTGATTCATCACATCACAATAAAAATCGGTTTGCCTATCAATGAGCTCATCATTCAAAGGTTGCCAAACGGCATCGCTGATGCAGGTGTTATCTATCCCATACAGGCCGTGTTTTCCTTCACACAATGACCAAAGGTAAAAGGGAACGCTTTTATTGTAAGCCTCAGAAGCCACCGGTTCGGAACCAAAAGCGGTCACTCCATTTCCCGATTGGGTTTGGTAATAAACGTTTGGATCCCATGTCCCATGAAAAAGTGCCACTGGCGGCTCGTTTTGATCGATGTAATCCAAACTATCAATGAAGCCCCATTGAGCAATTCCTCCGGCCAATTCTTCGGTATCGCTGGTTCCTGCGGAAAAATCGTCCCATTGGCCAAACTGCGAATATCCAATCCAGGTTCCGGGAATGTCACTTGACTCAAAATACAGCGTGTGCAGCGTAACCCCACCGCCTGCGCTGTGGCCCGTCATAAATACCTTGTTGGTATCAATCAGCAAGGTGTTGTGCAGTGATTTAACATAACGTACCGCATTCTGGCCGTCCTGTGTGGTTTTGTACACCATTTCTTCCCACTTTTCGATGGCATCTACTTGCGGAATAGCGTTCAGATAAGCCAGAAATTTGGTCGGGTTGCCGTTGTTGTTGATTTGAATGTCGTAATCTATTTGTTCCTGAGTTCCTTCCCAGGGGCGGTAACTGAAGGTAGCTACGACATAACCGCGTTTTACCAGCTCCTTGGCCTGAAATTGCACGCGCTTGCTGCAACGACTGTTACTGTTGTATCCTCCACCTCCGGAAATAAGCACCACGGGGCGGTCCGTTTCTAAATTACACGGGACGTAAATATCCATACCCAAATAGTCACAATCTGTAGGATTGCCCAAACACCCATTGACGCCTCCAATATCGTTGAGTGTTATTCCAAAATTCGGGGCTTGAGAATAAATGTGGTTGGAGCTTATGGTAAAACCCATTCCTGAAACCGGGGTCTTATAATCGGGCACCACATTGCTTACTGTGCTGCAATTGAGGTAGTTGCCGTAATTACCACACGGGCATTGGGCAGAAAGCACATTGACAAAAAATAGCATGGTGGCGCATAGAGCACCGATCCGAAGGTTTTTTTTACTTTTCATAATAAGAGAGTTATTAAGTTAAGTAGTTGATATTTAGGGCAATCATTTCAAATCTAATGGACAACCATCGGAAAAGCAAATACCGGTTCATATCTGGAACTTTTCAATTTATAAGTGGTCAGTGAGCCGTTGGAATTGACCTTTATACGCACTTCGAGTCATCACCAAACAGGGCTTGCCCCTTCTGCTGTTTTGTACCACAGGGTTTGCCTGTAAAAAAGCAAAAAAGGGAGCCCCTGCCGGGACTCCCTTTCACACGCAAACATGCAAACAAAATACTCGCTATTCTACAATCACCTTTTCCATGTAGGTTGTTTCGGGTGTGCGCACTTGCAGGTAGTATATCCCGCTATTCTGCGCCCCCAGGTTAATGGTTTGTTGATGAATCTCATCCACTTCTACACTGTTGAAGGATTTGACCACCCGGCCAATGGCATCAAACAACACCACATTGATGCTGGTGCTGCTTGCGGCAACAAACTCAAGGGTAAAAGTTCCCCGGCTTGGGTTGGGGTATACCTTCACTCCTTCTTCGCCAACAATGTCGGAAGTCACCTGATTGATAACGCCATCGCAGCTGTAGTTGACCTGATTGATGGTTGTCATGGCCAGCTCATCCGCATTTCCAGCAGTGCTGAGCAGTGACCCAAACAACGCACCAGTACCCTGTAGCGTCTCCGCAACAAGTGGCGTCCAGGCTTCACCGCCTTGTGCCGTAAAACACAACACCTTTTCTCCTTCATGAACCAGTTTAAGCCGAACGGGCAAACTGACTTGTCCCAGTTGAATTCGGCTGGCTTTGCGCTTACCATTTGCATTCCACTTCGTCATCCACAGTGTACCAGCCACATCCACAGTAAGGGCCAGTTGCTGCCCTACCTCGTAGCGAATGCCTAAACCAGACTCTGCCGTCAGGCTTGCTGCATGAAAAGATTCCACGCGGGCTTCGAGGGTCAGTAAACGATCGCAGGCCTCGATAAGCTGCACCTCGTGAAATTCGCCCTGTGCGATACCTGCACCTGACGCCAATACCTGAAAGGCATCGTTGCGGAAGCACACATTTCCGTTGTATTGCACGGCTCCTTTGTCCTCATTTTTCCACCCTTCCAACGGAAAGCAGGTCTCGGCATTTACTGCGGCAAAGGCATCGGGGTATTGTTCTGTTTCTGCTCCTTCGGCCAATGCCTCCATTTCAGGAAAAAGCCCATCGCTTTTAACTTCCATTCCTTCAAGCTCAGCACGCCCCTGATACATGCCCGTTTGACGCACACGTCCTTCTTCGGTCACAATCACGGCAGTGATCAAGTCGACTTCTGAACCACCATCTTGTTGTACATCGAGCAAAATGCCGTTTCCATCATAGATGGCGAACAAGGCATCTGTTTCTCCTCTGGACTCCAAAGGAAAACCATTCAATCGAAGGTTGTTGCTGAAGGACCCGGCAACCAGAACGTGGTCATAGACATCCAGGGCTAATCCGTAAAAACGGTCTACACCTTGTCCTGGTTCGTGCCGGGCCCAAAGCATTTCGCCAGTGTTGCTCAATTTTGCCAGCAATAAATCGCTTCCGGAAGTGCCCGTCTGAAAAGTAACTTCTGGTCCCCAGGTGAGGCTGCCTTCAAACTGACCTGCTATCAGGATGTTGTCTTCACTATCAACCACCAGTGCTGCGGCCGATTGACTGCCATATCCGTCTGTGCTACCTGCCCAGGAGGTTGTTCCATCTGGTGCCAAACGGGCCACAAACAACTGCTGTGTTCCCACACCAGTCAACGTGGTACTCCCCAATTCCAATGATTGCTGGAAAGTACCGGTGAGCCATAGATTGCCGTTGCCATCAACCGCCATATCTGACACCACATCCTGACCGGAGCCACCATAGGTTTGCACCCAAAGCGCTTCTGCATTGTCGTTGAGCATGGCCAGGAAAAAGTCTCCTTTTTTCGATTTAGGAACGTCTACGTTCCCCCAATTGAACCCTTTGCCATCGTAAGTTCCAGCAAGCAGCAAGTGACCTTCAGCATTGAGTACCAGTTTTAAACCGCTTTCAGCGCCATCCGAACCAATGGCTTTCAGCCAGAGAATGTCTCCGCTCGCATTGAGCTTGCCCATGATGACATCGCTTGCGCCAACTGCCGTCAGTTGTTTGTAATCACCGTTCACGTCAGTGTAGCCAACAGTGCCTTCAAACTGGCCGGCAAACAGGATTTCCTGCTGGTTGGTAACGACCAATGAATGGCCCCGATCGTCTCCGGAACCGCCAATGGTGGTTGCCCAATCCAGTACACCATCTTCACCATAGCGAGAAATAACAATGTCGTGCTGACCGTTGCTTTTCTCAAACTTGCGGTGTGCGAGGTAGATATTGTCGAAGGACCGCACCCCGGCAAAATCACCGATAACGGCAAAGCCATCCGGTGTGGTTGAACTCATGTTACCAGCAGCCCGAAAGCCGCCCTGGCCGTTGGGTTCTTCGCAGGTGGGTTCGGTCATGCCGTCCCACACTTCTACGTAGCTGACGTAGCAGGAGAAGGCTCCGACATCTTCAATTACCGACATCTCCATGAGATTGGGTACAAGATCCGGGGTCACGTCCGTGTTCATTGCTGCACATGTCATGCAGACACTACAGCTTGGCTTTTCTTCCGGCACTTCAACCTTGACGTTGGCCTGCTGAGACCAGCCATCAAGGGCACCTATCCACCCTGACAATAACAGGGCGGAGCTTAGAAGCATTTTATGATGTGTTTTCATTATTTTTCGTTTAAATTTTTTTAAAAAATTTTCTGTTTTAAGGAGTTCTGGTGACGGGTCCAAGTTTCACATCAGCTCCTGAGCCGTCAACATCATTTGAGCCATTGGTGTGTCCTTCGCGCATTTCGACTGGTGGTGGATCTGGTGATTTCTTAGGCTTGATCGTGAATCCACTGCACGTTGGTTTTACTATGTAGATCAAATCCTTCTTGTAGCTGCCACCAGATGACTCGTAATCCTCGTCAGTGGCGCTGGTTGTCTCGCCAGAGGCGGAACCTTCACGACTGGATTCTGCACTCACCTCCGCTTTGCCCACTTTGACAGGGCCGCTGACTTTACCACCAACTTTTGAACCTGCCTTCACTGAACCTGCGGACCCCGTACTTCTGGATGTTTTCTTCTTGGAATCGGTTTCATATAGAATAACCGTTAACTGCACACGTTTCTTCGGCCTTTTGATCCAAGTCCCGTCACAACAACAATTCACTTTCTTCTTGTCCTGAATTTTTAACGTCACCTTGCCTTTTACCCCCTTGGGTAAACTCATCGTCTCAGATTTTGTGATTTCGAGTTCGCAATTTTTGACTTTGATCTCGAGTGTGATGGTTACTTGTCCGATATCATCATCAAATGCTACGTCATCATCTTGCACCGTGCCGGTTACGGAATAGGTGTCAGTACCAAACGGGTCTATAAACTTAGCCGGACCACTTTTTACGTACTCGTACACATTGTAGGAATCAATAAATCCAAGTGGATCCGTTTGCAGGAACCTACCCAAAGCAGGAGAGTAATGGCGGGCACGGCTAAAATACAACCCTGTTTCAGCATCCAACCTTCTGGAAGCAAACAGAAACGAATTTTGAATACCAGTACTGTTGATTACAGTGCCCACACCATCGCGCATGGTGACATTTCCATAGTCGTCATACTCATAGGTTTCCAGCACCGCTCCAGTGGATGCTGACGTAGCAGCTGCCACAGAACCGTTGGCAGTTTTATGGTAGAAGAAAGTGCTCCCGCTATTTTCGGTCAACACAATGTCATCCACCCAAATGCCAAATACATGATTGGCAGTCGTAGTTCCCGACTGATCCTGCTCCTCGATGCAGCGGTCCCGATCATAGAAAAAGTTGGTTGTGTTACTTCCCACAACCTTGGAAATTCTCCTTCCGAGTGGTCCATACTCATAAATGGCCGTTGAACCATTGTCCACGCTGACAACGTGGTTGTTGTAGTCATACGCATAGACGAAGGTGCCGTCACCGGTCATGTTGCCATTGGCATCGTAGGTAAAATTGGTAGCACCTGCCCCTGTTGTGGCGGTATAGCGGTTCCGGTTGTCGGAAGTGTAGGTGGTAGTCGTACCATTCAACGTACGCACCCCTCTATTGGCCAATCCGTCCATCGTGTATTGGATATGCGTGGTTGGTGTAGAAATAACACCTCCCGCGATAACGCCCACTTTGAAATCAATCAGCCTGTCTGCTACATCGTACTGAAACTGTTGCGAAAGGCTGCTGCTAACCTGATCTTCCTGGTACAACGGATTATCTTCAGCGTCATACCCATATTTATATCCGGCAAACAGTGAGGTCCCGAATTTGTGATCCAGCTGCGTGATCTTGCCGTTGCCATTTCGGGTAAAATCAGTGATGAGATCAGTGGAGCTACCAGAAACATGGGATTTTCGCTGCGTCATTCTGTTCGCCCCATTGTAGGTAAGCGTTGAAACAGCCGAACCGTTGTAGCTGATGTTGGTCAAATTGTCTCTCACATCATACGTTTCCACTACGACCTTTCCCGAAGGATAGGTAATGGTGCGCGTTCCGCCTGAAAGAGAAAAAGCATAGCTGGTGGTGTTGCCATTGAGAACTTCACTTAACATCCGATTGGCGTTGTCAAAGGTGTAGCTCAAAGTGGCATTGGCGTTATTCGCTGAGGTTATCCGACCAATAGCGTCATACACAAAAACATCATCGTTGGCGCCTGGATAGTCCCGTTTGGTCAACAGATCGTTGGCATTGTACTGATAGGTTGTTGTATTACCATTCTGATCCGTTTTGGAGATGGCGTTTCCAACTACATCATAACCAAATGACATTTGTGAGCCATCAGGAAAAGTTTGCTGCGTTAACCTTCGTGAAGCATCCCATGTGTAGGTAGTCGTATTGCCATTGGCATCAGTTATGGAAGTCACGTTGCCCCCTGCATCGATTGCCACAGTTGTACTATTGCCCAGTGCATCCTGTTCCGCAATCGGTCTGTTTCGTACATCATAACTAAATGTATTTACATTACCATTGCGGTCGGTTCTTGAAGTGAGGTTTCCGTTGCCATCATAAGCAAAAGTGTAATTGGCCCCCACCCCATCTGTGCTGGATACCAGACGATCGTTGGCATCGTAGCTCATGCTGGTTGTGGTGCCTGTACCATCAGTTCGGGTCAATACATTACCATTCAAATCGTACGTATAAGTAAACACAGCCCCAAGGTTATCGCTTGAGGTCAACATGCGACCTGCATTGTCGTAAGTTAGGGTGAGCACTGTTCCTGCAGCCAATGTCTTGGTAGCCATTGTACCATCAATATTGTAGGTATACTGATCCGTTTGGCCGAGGCCATTGGTGTAAGAGAGTTCCTGTCCCAATGCATCGTACGTCCACGTTTCAGAGACCCCGATAGCATTGGTAAGGGTGAGCCAGTTACCGTTGGCATCCAGGATGTACTGTGATACTCCGCCCATCGGATCCGTTGACTGAACCAGTTGGTTGCGGGCATTGTAAACATGGGTTGTGGTGCTGCCATTTCCATCAGTCTCAGTGAGAAGTTGGTTGGTTCCATCCCAGGTAAATGACTTAATTAAACCTGTGGGGTTACTAACGGTAACCTTTCGATTCAAAGCATCATAGGTCCACGATTTGGCATTACCCAGAGGGTTAGTGATACTGAGTACGTTCCCTCCGGCATCGTAGCTATAAGTAGTGGAATTGCCTAAGGCATCTGTTTTAGATAGAACTCTTCCTAAACCATCCACTGTGTAACCCATGGTGTTGCCGTTGAAATCGGTTACCGATGCCAAATTACCCAGTGCATCATAGCTGAATGTTTTGGAATTTCCAATCGGATCCGTCACCGACAACTTTTGATTGCGCAAGCTGTAAGTGTAACTGGTCGTATTTCCCAAAGCATCAATGATACTGGTAACGTTACCCGCTTCATCGTAGGAGCTTTGTACAATAGCACTCATTGGATCAATCTCTTCAATTTGCCGGTTAAGCGCATCGTAGTTGTATACTGTAACATTGCCCATTCCATCGGTAATGCTGGTATGGTTTCCAACGCCATCGTAAGAATGAGAGGTGATGTTTCCCAATGGGTCTGTCTCCATTGCCTGTTGTCCCAGACTGGTGTAGGCATAACTCCACGTATTACCATTAAAATCGGTACGGCTCTGCAATTCACCTATGATGTTGTAGTTAAACGTCTGGGTGCCTCCCATGGCATCCGTTTCGGCAACCATGTATCCATTGGGGTCATAGGCATAATTGGTGATGTTACCATCACCATCGGTATGACTGGTTTTGAGGCCGAGCGAATTGTAGGTAAACTGCTCCTGAATGCCCAACGCATATAGAATGGACACCAGATTTCCAGCCATGTCGTAGGTGAAGCTCGTGGTGTTTCCATTTTTATCCGTTACGGAGAGTTGCTTTCCCGTAATCGGATCATAGGTATTAGTTACCGCGTTGCCCAATGGATCTGTCTCGGCAAGTACATTTCCCTTGACATCGTAGGTGTAGGTATAGATACCTCCCAATGCATCGGTCAGTTGAGTCAGGTTATTCTGAGAATCATACTGATACAGCGTGTTAAATCCGCAACAACTGCCCGCACGACTTATCAATCGACCGATGTTGTCGAATGTGTAAATCGTTGATTGCGTGGCCCCACTAACCGGCATGCTTATGGTTGTGTTCAGGTTAACGGGATCATAGGCAAAGTTGTATTGATTCAAGGGGCTCTGTAACTGAGAAACGGCTGCATACATGTTGTAAGTGATGTTGAGCGTGTTTCCGTTTTGATTGGTGATAGCTGTGAGCAGATTGTTCGGAGCGTAGGTATAGCTCACCTGTCCTCCCATGGCATCAGTCACAGTAATTGGATTGCCCTGCGCATCGTAATAATAGGTAAAAGTGCGCGCTGGTGACACCATGTTATTGATAACCTGACTCAAGTTCCCACCGGACCAAACAAAATTTAGGGTACGCCCCAAATTGTCCGTTGTCGATGTTAGCTGATTCCCAGTATAATTAAACTGGGTAAAGTTGCCATTGGCATACTGAATCTTGGTTAGTTTCTGGTGGCCCGGATTGTCAAAATAATAAACGGTCCCATCTTTTGAGGTCAGCGAGTACTTTCCTGGGTTGTATTGGGAAAAGGTGTCGAATACTCCCGGAGGAGAAGTGTATCCACCTGAACCATTTGGGGTAAAGTAATCGAGGTGGCCATCTGCTCTTTCCAGGACCATGGAAAGTCCGTTTGGCTGATAGTTCAGGTTAAAAGTAGAAGACCATCCCCACCCATAACCGGTATTGCGATTGCGATTAAGACTGTTGTAAGAAAACGTAATATCCCAAGGTGCAATCTCGGAAGGGATATACATATCTTGCCGTTCAACGTAAAGGTTCCCCGCGTAAGCATTGACCGAAGCGTTGTACGGCCCGCCAACCATGGTTTGCATCCGGTTATTTTGCGCTTCTGCCTGCCAGCCGATGAGCGACAGGTGTATACAAAGCAACCAGGCTATCCATCTAAAATGGTTTCGTGATTTCATAAAACAAGAGTTTGTGCTTCCTGACAATTGTCAGAGCTAGTTAAATGATTAGGATCTACCATCTGGTAGAAACCAATTAATTAGCTTGAATTTTAGTGCTGGCCAGCGGTAAAACATCAAGCAATTGGGGCATCGCTCATTCAGATTACAAGTTGGACGCCTATGCTTTTGGTAATTGCATTTCTGGTTGCGGCAACAGGCAGTAATTTTGTAACAAACACACCAGACTGGCCCGACCAAAACCACACAACGCGCTAACTAACAATGCATTATAGCCAAGAAAAATAATTTCAAGATTGCATCATTATTTTTCTCCTTTTGTGATTTTCGAAAGGCAATTCGTCTACTCCACCCCAACGCTTTTTCCTTTTTTGCTGTCTTATTACCAAACCAATTCTTAGATAAGCGTTATGATAAAGAAAGTGACGGGCCTTTTGGGGCTATTGATGATGCTGGCAGTGTTGGACGCATGCAGATGCGATGAAGTAGAAAAACCTTATTACGATTTCAACCACTTGATGATCACGGAAAGTGTGAAGGAAGATTCTAACACAAGAATCTTTTACCTACAAGATGAAGACCGAGTCTTTTTGGCCAGCCGGGCTTCTTTTCAACTCATTGGAAGTGCTTATGCGACACAACCATGTCCTACCGATGGTGATGACGGCAGAAAATTCCAGGTAACGGCCATGGAGGTGACCAGTGATGCTGCCTTTGACGAAGATCATCCGGCTGGTGGTTCGCTCAATGATTTGTTTGCCGGTGTGTATTACAGCAACACGACCTCCGACAACGTGACGGACCTCTTGGCAAACATTACCTCCACCGATTTCATCAACAGTATCAGACGGTTAGAACTGGCAGCTACCCCTACCGGAGGTATGAAACATACATTCACTGTGACCGTCACAAAATCCAATGGCGCTGCTGTGGATGGTTCGATTAAAATTGATTGGCAAGAGATGGTAATGGGTTCCCCCCTTCTCCGCAGCAAAGGAGAGGCCTTTCCCCGAGTACCTGGGGGAGGCTTTTTGGACCTCTAGGTAGCACGTTCTTGCTCTTCTACAATAGGCAAAACCCAACGAAAGATGCTTCGAAAAACGACCTTCCTTTTGAGCCTTATGGCTGCTTTCTCTCTGTTTCACGGTTGTGGTGGTCCCTGTGCTGATGTGGACTTTCCATACTATGACTTTGAGTTTATTTCCATAGAAATCGTTCAGAAAACCAGTAAAAACAACCCTATAATGGTCTTTCAATTGACCGATGAACAGCGCACAAATCTTGCGGTTCAGCGCACCAGCTTCAGCTTCATTCAAAGCGCCTATGCCCGCTCCTGCCTTCAGAATGGTGACGAAGGACGCAAATATCCGGTTACTTTCATTGACATCACCAGCGATGCAGCCTTCGACAGTTTGCACCCTGCGGGCAGTTCTCTCAACGGTATTTTTGAAGCGGGTGACGGAAAAGGAACCAGCATGATGCCAGATACGGCCAATGCCGATTATTTCAACGGAGTCAATCACCTGGGACTGCTGCAAAACCCTGTTCCCAATCAAAAGCACACCTTCTCTTTTACCCTCACCAAATCAAACGGGCAACAGGTGACTGGATTTACAACGGTGGAACGCTTTTAGCAACAGAAACCCACCTGCGATGGAGCCTCCTGAAAAAAAATCAAAAAAGTTTGTGGTTAGCACGAGCAAACTTCTAAATTTGCACCCCTGTTTCGAAAAGAAACTGATGGCGAGGTAGCTCAGCTGGTTAGAGCGCGCGACTCATAATCGCGAGGTCGAGGGTTCGAGTCCCCCTCTCGCTACAAAATAAAAAGGTCTGCTTCGGTGGACCTTTTTTGGTTTCTATACTTCTGAGGGGGACGAGAAGTTCATGCCGAGCTTTTGTCGAGGTAAGTCCCCCCCTCGCTACACACACAAAGCCCCTGAATATCAGGGGCTTTGTGTGTGTAGCGAGAGGTTTGTCAAAAAGGATATTTGCCCACTATGTACAGAGGTCATGTACAGAATTGGAGGATTTTGCTCATATTTTTTGCCAGAACTCCTGGTCTTCTATTTCAGCAAAAAGCGGTAGTACGCTAAGAGCTTTTGCTACTTCCTCCTTATCAATGTAATGTTCTTCGGTCGTTTGGGTATTCTTGTCATGTCCACGAGCCATTTCACGAAAATGTGACAAAAACGATTGCTTATAAGCAAGCATTATTTCTGTGAGAGAATGGAACGGCCATTGTGTTTGTTGCGATCAAATAACAATCACACTTTTAAATATTTGTTTCGCAAACTATCTTAGTAACCAATGAAAAACACCAATTATCTTTGGGGTAACATGAAAGTTAGAAGATCCTACCAACCCGCTATAGAATCAATAGTTTTAATTCTAATTAAGATATTTTCTGGAGTACTGGTTTTTCTTTCCTTGACGGAACTCAGTTTTGGGCAAAATAAAAGTTCAGATGGCTATTTGGTTTTTTATGAAAAGTCTAATACAGCCAAGCACTTCAAAATGAGTGGCAACGCCTCTTATCTGGATTATTTTCTTGAAAACAAAGTCGATTTGGGGGATCAGCGATACCAACTAGGAATTAGGAAATACTCTTGGGGGGATGTTGATACCGCCTATTACAGGGAGGATGAAAAAGCCTATTATCATTATGATCTGGAAAAAGGATTAGAGTCGATGGTTTTACCAAAATCAATTATAATAGGACAGAAATGGTATGAAGCTGACAATAGCTGGTCTTACAAGGTAATTGATGTAGATAGAAGTTTAAAAACACCTGCCAAAAAGTACAAGGGATTGATCGTTGTTGAATGCTTGCAGGTTGGCAATCAGGATAAAGAAAAGAATGCCGCGTATCATCTGTTTTATGCTAAAGGAATAGGAATGGTTGCAAGCATGAATGATGGAGAGCTGGGTAGCTATCTCACGGAAATCAAGGTTGCCAAGAAAGAAGGAGACATGATTGGGAAATAGGTTAACTACACAGAAATAGAGCATCCGAGGCTTTTTGCATTAAAGCTGTTGCGCGCAGCCAACAACCCCGCAACCACCCGTTTAAGCGCAGCCCTGTCACTCTCCGGCAACTCCAAAGCCCGCAACATCAAAGCAGCCAGCTCAGCATCCTTCGGCTGAGCATCAGTCCCCAACATGGCATCCAAGCTCACGCCAAGCGCAATTTTCTTGTGGATATTGAGCCCTTCACTGTTGACAAAGGTATCAACCACGTGATTCACGTTTTCGGGACCGCCATCTACAATCAGGTCTATATTCAACTCTGTGTCTGCTTCAGGAGCTTGTTCCCAAGCCTCCTTGAGCGTTTGCATCCGAATCGCTCCTGACTCCTTTTCTGAAACTCGCCAGGAGAGAATTTTTCGGGAATAATTATCCACGACCAGATAGATATAATAGACCACGCCATCCAGTGTTTTGAAGATACATCAGCATGCCAAATCTGGTTAGGGCGAGTGGCCCTGAGACAATAAACAACCGCTGGGCATGTTGGTTTCGGGAAAACTCTTGCAACAACTCCAGCTTTTCTCTGGTTATGTTGTTAATGTCGCATCCGGTATACTTTGCTTCTGACTCTCTTTTCCATCGAGAGACGCAACTTTTGGGTATGGAAAATCGTTTGACAAAATATCCTCACACCCCAACCGAACCAGGTGTTTGACCGAGGTGTCCCAGCTTCTGCGTTGTGTTTTATGCATTTTTCGCTTATTTTGATTTTTAGGTGAAAGTGTTAATTCCAAGGGCATAGATCCACCTATTCCGAAAAAAAATGATCCTTGTATAGTTTTGTTGCAAAACGCATTAAGTGGATCTCGAAAACTAGATTTATCGGGTTAACATGCGGGTTTATATCGTAGACTTCTATTTGCTTATTCTAATAAGCTGCTCCCTGTCATAACAACCTTCCAGGCGATTGTCGTGGCGACTATCTTAACGACCGTTTTGACGGTGGTTCTGGCGATGGTAAGAGCGAAAGAAAAAGACACTTATCAAATTAATAATAAGACACTTACACTCTTCGATACGACAATGCAGACGAGCGTTCTGGCGACCGCCTGGGCGGTGGTAATGACGACCGTATTGACGATGATTTTGGTTTAACCACCTTTACCTCTATGATATTGATTCGTCAAGACAACTGGTAAGGGAAATTCCGGAAGGTATTCCATCCTGACAAGGAAGTGTCAAAAGGGAAATGACAGATCGGGGTATTGAACAAACTGCCAGGGGTATAAAACACAAAAACCGACCCATAGGGTCGGCTCTGTGCTTTGCATATTTGAATGCTCATTAAAAGGCTCCAAACAACGAATGTTTCATGCCTGCGCTGTATGGCGACAATATTAGTTATTATTCCAATGGATCGTACTGCCAAAAACAGGGTAAATCCGGAACAACTTCCGCCAGTATCAAGACAACTCTAATGAGTTGAGTAGAACGTGCTAAATATGGTAAGGGGATTATTAGCTACAAATGTATCTAATTTAATTTAGACTCAACAAGCGCCTTTTTACCTAAATTTTATACCCCCGTAATTATACGTCCACTTCTAGGTGTTTATACGGGTATTGAAAACTTTCCAATGGTTCATCTCCCTTTCTTCTTTGCCTGCCAATAAAAGGATTTCAAAAAAAGTTCGTTTTGAAGAGGTGACATTTTCCTATTTTGACCATTAAGGGATAAACAACACCATGCACGACCAACAAATACTGGAATTGCTGCGAAGCGGAAAGCGGGACAAAGCGCTGCTTCGACTCTACAAACACTTTCCGCAAGTGGAGCGACTGATTTGCAGCAAAGGTGGCAGCAAAGAAGATGCACGCGACATTTATCAGGAAGCGCTCATCATCTTTTGCCGCAAGGTAAAGTCGGTCGAATTTGAATTAACCGCGGGCATTGGCACCTACCTCTACAGTGTGAGCCGCTTTTTGTGGAAAGACGAACTCCAACGCAGGCAAAAGAAAACTACGGTGGACTTCGACCTGGACTTAACTCCACAAGACGAGCAAGCATTGCAAGAGGCACTGGAACGGGAAAACAACCTGAAGATGGCTGAGCAGGTTATTGCCGGACTGGGACAACGCTGCCGGGACTTACTGCAACTGTTCTATTTCCAATCACTCTCCATGAAAGTGATTGCAGACAAACTACAGTTCAGTTCTGAAAAGATTGCCCGCAATCAAAAATACAAGTGCATGGAAAGGGCTAAAGCAAAGTTACTCGCGCTCAAAAAGCAAGCAACGATTCAATCACCTGACCTATCCCTTAAATAGAAGTAGCCATGCGCAACGAATTAAAAATCATCGAATTAACAGAGAAGTACCTCACCGGGCAGTTGAGTGCTTCAGACCGGGCTGCTTTTGAAAAGAAACTAGCCGAAAGTCCACAACTGCAACAGGATGTGGCACTGCAAAAAGAACTGATGGCCGGCATCGAACGGGCCGCCCTCTCTGAAAGCATACAACGCGCCCACCGCAAATACAAAATGGGTAAAAGCGGCCTTTCCTGGGGCGTTGGAACATTTTTGGTCATCGTGGCCGCAGCGGGACTGATATGGTTTGCTGGACACAGCCCCCAGCAAACACGTCCCCTGCCGGGCCACGAGGCCATTATTTTAAGTGACAGCACTGATACCATTGCCTTGGACCACGGCCGTTTTGAAGCGGGCATGAACCTTCCTTCCCAGCCTTTTCCTATCTACAATGACAGAGACACCGTCATCGAAACCAAAGCTGGAATCGTATTTGCCATCCCGGCCGGGTCTTTTTTGGATGCCAACGGCAAAAAAGTAAAAGGAGCCATTCAACTCGACATTCGGGAAGCCATGGATGCTGCGGCCATCATTCAATCGGGACTCAGCACTACATCGGGTGACCAACTGCTGGAAACCGGAGGTATGTTTTACATCAATGCCAGCCAGGGCGACCAACCGCTGCAAATTGACTCTACCAAAGGCATTTATGCTGAAGTACCGGCCGAAAAACGCGACCCCGACATGATGCTCTTTGAAGGCAAACGCCTGGCCGATGGCAGCCTGGATTGGGTGAAACCAACCCCCTTGGAGCAATACCTCACTCCGGTAGACATTCACTCCATCGATTATTACCCGCCCAACTACCTGGATTCGCTGGCTGCTACCGGCAACGATGCGACCAATAAGCGGTTTACGGACAGTGTGTACTATTCTTTTGCTGCTGACTTTGGGGATAGGCCAACGAAAAACGAAGCAAGCAAAACCGAAACACTATTATCTGAAACAGTGTCAGCGGGCCAAGTCGCAATAGCTGAGGTAAAGACTGATTTGGATCGAAGAACGGATGCCACAGTTGTCAGCACTCCTCCCAGTAAACCAGATCGAATTCGCGGAGATGTTTCGTGGAACTCGATCACAGACACTGTCGCACCTGCACCTCGCGTAAGCTGGGAAACAAGTGCCATCCTGATCGCGGACAATTTGTATGAGGTAGTACTCACCGCAACCATTCCTCCCGGTTGGAGACTGTACAGTGGAAGCGTGGGAGAAGCCGGACCAACTCCAGTTAGGATCTCCGTAGCTCCGTCCCTTTGTGCTGCCATGATTGGTAAACTGAATCGCGCAGGTGAAAAGAACAAATTCGATAAAAATTTTGAAAGGGAAGTGTCCTACTTTGTTGACAAGGCGGTTTTTAAGCAACAAGTGCGTGCCCGAACTGATAATTGTCGCATCAGCATATCCATTACTTCCATGTTGGGGAATGATATGATGGCCTACCCCATTCAAAACCTCAATACCAGCGTGTTATTAAACAATGCGGAGCCACTGGTAGAATCTTTGGATGAATTGCTTGATTCTGCTTCTGGGGCCTACCCCAAAGGCATCAACCCCGCCAAGATAAAGGCGATTTGGAACGATAAATTTCAAAACACGTTGTTGGCGACCCGTGAGTTTGAAGAACGCATTCCTGCGATTCACCGAACCTGCAGCGGTGCGGTGCTGGATTTGTATGTGCGGCACTCCGAAAAACGATTGGACGAAATAGACGCTTTAGCTGCCACCCTACTGACGGGCGAAGAGCGTGCAACCTTTGAAGCATTTGCGGACCAGCAGTATGGACGTGTGAAGGACGGGAACCGCTTTGCTTCGATGTTGCGCGGTTATTACCAACGCAAAACAACGGCCTATACCAAGGCTACTCGAAAAACGCATGAAAGGCTGTGGAAGGAGCACCAGCGCAACAACCGCAACGCCCAATCAGAAAAAGCCAAAAACACCCGCGAGAACAAGCAACGCGCAAGCCGCACTTACACCGAAGAATTTAAGATGAACCTGGCGAAAGTAAACGAAGAATTGGGCATCGAAAAGACGCGGCCTGCCGCTCCACCAGCAGTGTATCCCGTTCGCATCAGCCGGATTGGATGGAAAAACGTGGACAAGTACACTGGCATGGCCTTAGCTGATATCATGCGTGATCCTGTAGGCAATGGCATTGTGAGCGCGGAGAACCAACGCATCAACGATAGCATCGATGCCAGGCGCCAACGGTCGGCTGAAGCAGCCAGTGTAAAAAGAGCGCGCAAGACAGATGTGCAAGATGCTACCCGCGAACGCAAAACGCTCGATTACACCCATCCTATGACGGGCAAGCAGGCGACCATTGCGTACAAGGAAGTGGCTATCCCCATTGCTGACGGTGATGATTATGATCAAGTACGGGTATACCTCCTCCCCGACCGGTTGAGCAGCTTTCAGCGCCTCTATGAGCGCGATGGAGCCTTTCAGGGGAGCTTGAACGAGTTGTTGAGTTACCAACTGGTGTGTGTGGCTTACAAAGGCAATCAGGCTTATTACAATGCGGTGAACAACCTCACGGCTGCTGTTCACAACAGTCCCTTGGCGCTGGAACCGGTTTCGAAGCACGATTTGGATGTGCAGCTGCGCCAGCTGCGGTCGCCTTACCGTGTGAAGAGCATGTTGGCCGAAGTGCACTACCAGCGGTTCGAGCAGGCTGAAAGTGTTCGCCAAAACCGGATGCGCAAACGCCTGAACCTGCGCAACGAATTGCGCCCCGTGGTTTTCCCTTGTGGCACCTACACCATCGTGACGGAGGATGATGAGGAATTTGCAGAGTCGGCTTCAGTTGATGAGGACCTTAACAAAATCTTCAAAATTGTAGAAGAAATGCCTGAATTCCCCGGTGGAATGACTGCGATGCAGGCTTATATGAGTAATAATACGAAATATCCTCAGTCTGCTATAGATGCAAGAGCTTCGGGCACCATTTATGTCCAATTTATAATTGAACCTACAGGCGAGGTGACCAATGTGGAACTGACAAGAGCAAACAGGTTTAACCATGACTGCGATAACGAGGCCATTCGGGTGATTCAAAACATGCCCAACTGGATTCCGGGAGAACAAGATGGCAAACCGGTGCGCGTTCAGATGAACACCCCGGTTAAGTTTACCTTGAATTAAATTATGCTCTTATGAAAACTACCCATCCAACTGCCCTGCTCCTGCTTATGTTGACCTTATTCTGTTTGACAGGGTATGCTCAAAAGGAAGTGACATTAACCCCTCAAATTGTTTACGAAACACACGTCAGGCAATCCAAACCTGAACGCGAGGGCTGGTGGTTTGAAAATATCGAGGCTTCCAAGCGCACCGCCATGATAAATATGCTGATGGACAAGGCTCAATCTGGTGAATTGCCCATTACCCAAACAACAACACTTGGCGATCTCTGCCCGCTTTCCAAATGCAAAATCTCTCCAGCTGATCTGCACTGGGTTATGAACAGTGTAGACACCAGTTATACGGAAGACATTGAAACAGGTGAACTGGTCATGGTCGTTCAAGAAACTGCCATTAAAAATCGCGACATTGTTCGGCTCGAGTTCCTGGAAGAATGGGTGTATGACACCAAAAAGGAACAATTCGTCAAAAAGGTCAACGCTGTCGGGATGATGGTCGCTGTTTACGATGAGATTAGCGGAGAGCTGCGCGGTTACAAGCCCCTCTTCTACATCTGGTTCAATGAAGTGGAGATGATGGAGTAAGCTACTGCACTCCAATAAATTTGATCGAACAACCTAAGCTGGGTATTTTCAGTAATTTAATAGTCTTTGTTTTGTGTTAACCTGAGTTCGAGTAAATAAATAAAAGATGGGTGGTGCGAAAATGTCATTTGAAATATTCAATGCAACAAGCTTTAAATGCTCACAAGAAATCATAAAACTTTCGTTATCATGGAGTTCAGTTCTTTTCCTTGGATGCATTGACACTTTTTCCTTAGATGAAAAAGTGCCCAAAAAATCAAGTCAAAAAGATCGTTCATCCCGCAAATGCCAAGGCACCCCACGATTTTTGACGGGCCAACGTACCGCACAAGCCACAGCTTCGTTTAAACTTTGCACTATAGTTGGCCATAGGTTCTACGATACAAAAAGAACTTATCTCGAACTAAGGTGTGATAAGAAAAATCATTGTGTGCTACTTTTGGCGCTACTGATCCCTGTGCTTGTATTCGCACAAAAGGAAGTAGAAATTACTCCCCAAATTGTTTACGAAACTCACGTCAAGCAAGCCCAGGTCGAATACCACCGCTGGTGGGTTGAAAACCTGGAAGATTCAAAACACATCGCCCTGATTAATTTGCTGATGGATAAAGCCGAATCAGGTCAATTGCCCGTTACCTATCCATCGCCTATGGGCGCTCCTTGTCCCCCATCAAAATGCAAAATGACGCTTGATGAGCTGCGTCAAATAATGCACGGTCCAGACTCTATCTATAGGAACGATGATTATGAAGCAGGTGAAGTAGATTACATACTAGAGCACTACATTGACCACCACGACATTGTTCGACTGGAGTTTCTGGAAGAATGGAAGTATGACCACAAAAAGGAACAATTCGTCAAAAAGGTCAATGCAGTTGGAATGATGGTCGCTGTTTACGATGAGATTAGCGGAGAGCTGCGCGGTTACAAGCCCCTCTTCCACATCTGGTTCAATGAAGTGGAGATGATGGAGTGAGGGTTGGCTTGAAGTTAGAATGGAAGCAGAAAACCAGTGCCTAGTGCATCAACTTCTTACTTTCAAGCACCCTTCCTGCTTGATCCATAAGCTGCAGAATGTAGATTCCAGACGGTAATTTTTCAAAAAAGAGGCGGTCCTCCAATGGACCCTTCCAGGTTACCCTGCCATAGATATCTACCAGTTGAACTGACATGGCTGCAGGAGGGACGTTTTTTAGGTTTAGAGATTCAATGAAAGGATTGGGGAATGCTATAAATTGCGGGGCAACTTCACCTCTATCCACTTGAATGATTTTACTGTAAGTAAATGTTCCGTTAAAGTCCGTTTGCTTTAATCGGTAGTAAGAAATTGCGGGTGATGATTTTGTATCCGAGTAGGCATAATTTAATAACCTGCTGCTGTTTCCGGCACCGTCTACCTGGCCAATTTTCTTGAAGGTTTGTCCATCGGATGAACGCTCCAGGGTAAAAAAATCATTGTTTGTTTCAGTTGCCGTGGACCAGGACAATAAGACCTCAGCGTCCAGCGATTGAGCATTAAAAGCAATCAATTCAATGGGCAATGGATTGTTGCTTGAGGAGATTGCCCCCAAGGTAAAGGGACTAAAGGTGGAAACGGCAGCAGAAGTAATGATAGAGCCACTGGCAGCGTTTCCTGTGGTTCCTCCGTTACCATGATTGTTCCATTGGCTGCCGTTCCATCTGGCGACCCTTAACTCGGCAGGCACCGTCACAGAACTGGTGGCATTCCAGGTCAGCGTCACTGAGACATTGGCCGAACCTGTAGTTCGGTCCAATATCCAATATTCAACCCGACTCACATTGTTAAATATGGCATGGAGACTGGCAGTACTGAAGCTAGCATCAGGGTCTGTTTGAAAGTACTGTGCCTCAAAAGCATCCGTTGCGACACCGGGAGCTGTAATGGTTAACGGCCGGTAAACTTCGTTGTCTCCAATAGGGAACGTAATGGCTTCGTTACCAACTTTCCGTATGGGACCGTCTACGTGACTCGCATCGCTTGCTCCGGTCGCTGTTGCATCATCTGCTATCACCAGAATATCGGTGCTGTTGCTCGAAATGATTCCATCGGTGAAGGTTATTTGATTGTTCACTGTGGCTTCTCCCTCCATGGTGATCTGGGGAGCGGTGCCGAAAGAGTTGTTGATGATGACATTTTCGTAAGTAAATCCATCAGTTCCAGCTCCTGCATCCTCAGCAAATTCCTGGGCTCCAGTGCCATTGTATTCGATGGTTGTTCCCGCATTGCTTATCAGTAATCCGAAATTGTTGGGGCTGGCCTGGCGCACAAAATTGCCACCCAACTCAATTTTTGAACTGTTGTTGAGGGTCACTTCCAAAAATCCTGAATTGACACTGGTCATTACGAAGTTGCCGTTGACGTCCAGTAAACCACTGTCAAAAATCCGGCAATAGAAATTACCCGCAGATCCTGAGCCGTCAATGTCCATGGTAAAAACCCCACCGACATGTACCTCGGTGTTGTCGTTGATTAAAAACTGAATATCGTCTCCTCCTGTTCCTCCGTTGTGATCAAGTGTCAAATTGCCAGTAACATTCAACTGTGCGGTACTATTTGTTGTATTTTCTCCAAGGTGTAATTCAATGTCGTTGCCACCACTGATAGCCAGCTCCATGTTACCGGTCACGTTCATTTGGGAATCCTCATCCAAATCGATGAGCAATTCATCGTTGCCGGATAATAGGCCCAAAAAATTACCGGTCACATTAAAATCTCCTCCATCTGCATTGATGAATACATCACCTCCCGCTCCGCTGTTGATCATGGTCACATTACCGGTTACGGTAACGGTCCCTCCATTCAAATCAATTTGAAATGCATCACTACCTCCGGAGTAAGTCACATTCATGTTTCCACCCACTATCATAACAGGAACATCAGGCGCAGAAGACAGTTCAATCTCTCCATTCTGACCGGAAGAATGAGTGATGGTCAAATCGCCATCTACCTGAAAAAGCCCGTTATTGTCCAATAAAATAAAGATTTGCTCTCCACCGGCAGACGTAATTGACAAATTACCATTTATCAACAACTGGCTATCATCATCATCTATAACGAATTCTATATCGTCACCACCCGTTCGGTTGATGTCCATGTTGCCACCAACATTGAACTGACCTGAGGAGCCCTGATTGTCGTTGATGTAAATGTAAAAATCGTCTCCTCCACTCATATTAACATCCACACCGTTGGTAACGTTTACCTGGGAATCATCGTCCACGAAAAACCAAATAGCCTGATCTCCTCCCGAGGTACCACTGGAATTAGCAAAAATAGAATCAACGGTGATATTCCCTCCATCCAGGTCTATTTCCAATGCCCCAAATGCAGTACTGCGACTGAGGCTCAGATACTCGTCAATCACAAGGCTACCATTGTTAAAGTCGAACTCAATGAAACTGTTGTCATTTCCGCCAGAGCCAGAAATGGTAAAGCTTCCGTCCACATTAAAAAGCGAGTTACTTCCATTCATAAAAAACTCGATAGAAGCATTTGACACTCCGTTGCAATCGACTGATACATCGCCTCCCACATCCAATTGTGCCGTGGTTCCATTCGTTTCATTGAGCATAATGTCGATGTCATCCCCTCCATCTTTGTCTACCGTAAAATTTCCCGTAACACTTACAGAAGAATTGTCTTCAAAATCAAGTATAATATCGTCTCCGGTGTCTTGATTAATCAGAAAATTACCCCCCACATCCAATTGACTGTTGTTGTCTTCCAGGCGCAATGTTTGGTCCCTTCCCGAACGGTCTCCGAGAATTGTAAAGTCATTGGTGACTGTTAGCCTTACACCATCTTGTATGCGCAGTCGTGAATTGTCATCTCTGGTATCCGAGCGAACAACAACCGAATTGGCACTCACATTTCCGGTATTGCCATCAATATCAATATCATATCCATCAATAATAACATCATCTCCTATTCCCGGCACACAGCCGCAACTTCCGCCTCCTACTCCACTTGTGGACCACCGATTGGTTTGATCCCAATCACCATTTGACCGGGCATAAATGGTGGCAGCCATTAGGTTCGATAAGTTCAGCAGGAAGGCAAGTGTTACACTGAAAATAAGTTTAGTTGACATTTATTGAGGCCTAAAAATCGTTCATGAACTTAATATTGTTGTACGTATGTGACGCTTGATTTGTTCCGAAAAATAGATGAATCATTATTATTGAACGATGAACAGCCCACTGATCAAGAATTAAACAATTTTTTCGACTTTCAGTCCTACTTCTTGGAGCGCATTTAACATTGTGTTAATTTCAACTAAAATTAACCAATGGCCCGATCTGGATACGCTGATTTACCCCTGCACCACGGAACTGTTCCCCGCTGGTTAGCCGAACGCATGAGTCGGCTGGGTGGCGCTATAGTAGAGGCCATTGTGTTGGACTACGGTCAATCAGAAATGCTCAAACGTCTCAGCGACCCCACGTGGTTTCAAGCTTTTGGTTGTGTGTTGGGCATGGATTGGCATTCCTCCGGTATCACCACTTCGGTGATGGGAGCGCTCAAACGATCGGTCAATCCGATGTCTAAAGATTTGGGCATTTTTATTTGTGGTGGGCGTGGCAAACATTCCCGCAACACACCAGCCGAGTTGCTGGCCCTTGGAGACAAAACCGGGCTCGATGGCAATCATTTGGTCAGGTGCAGTCGGCTCAGTGCAAAAATTGATAACACGGCCATTCAGGACGGATTTCAAATCTACCTGCACAACTTTATAGTGACAGACAAAGGTGAGTGGTCAGTAGTGCAACAAGGCATGAACAATAACTCGGCCATGGCGCGCAGGTACCATTGGCATTCTTCGCAATTAGAGTCCTTTATCAACTCACCACACACCTCTATTTACGGACAAAATCAGGGACTCATTCTCAACCTCACTGATGGAGAAGCCGATGTCACCCGGCAAGGAATTTTGAACATTGCCAGGGAAGATCCGGCCTATAGTTTGCCCGAGATCCGAAAGGTAGTGATGCCGCGCCACCACGATGTCAAAGCAAAAGATGTGAACCTGAAGCGGCTGGGTGCAGTATTGGCCCTCGCCCAGGATTTGGAGCACCTCGATTTTGAGAACTTTCTGTTGCTCGGTGGACTGGGACCTCGCACGTTGCAATCGCTGGTGATGGTGAGCGAAATCATCCATGGCACCCCTTCCCGCTTCAACGATCCTGCCCGTTTCTCTTTTGCACATGGCGGAAAAGACGGCCATCCTTTTCCTGTGCCAACCAAGGTGTATGATGAAACCATCGACACGTTGCGCTCTTCTTTGAGCAAAGCCAAAATTGGTCACACCGATAAGCAAAAAGCCATGCAGAGCCTCACAGGTATGGCGCAGCAACTGGAAAAAGACTTTGCTCCCAATGCGCGTTTTGAAGATTTGATAGAAAAGGAACGGGCCGAATCACACCTGCACGGAGGGCGTACCGTTTTTGGGTGGGCCGAACCACCCCCGCCAAAAAAGCAGCAACAACTCAGCTTATTTTAGTCATGACACTCGAAGAATTCAAAGCTTATTGCCGCACCAAGCAAGGCGTGGAGGAAACTTATCCTTTTAAAGGAGAATCTGTTTGGATGAAAGTGGTGGGTAAACTATTCGCCTTGACATTTGTACAACCTTTTACTTATGAGGGTAGCACTGCCCCACCGTTCCATTTTGTCAACCTAAAGTGTGATCCTACTGAAGCGGAGCTCTTACGCGAAAAGCACGCTGCGGTTATTCCGGGATGGCATCAAAGCAAAAAGCATTGGAATTCAGTGATGATAGATGGTTCCTTGTCCGATTCGGAAATCATCGGGTTGATTGATAAATCGTATGATTTAGTCTGTGCCGGACTCACAAAAAAAGAAAAGGAACGCCTTGCCAATTTGTAATTTATGGATCAGGAAGAAGTGTTGTACAGGGCCATTGTGGGAAAAATGACCCAAGAGTTTCCCGAAGTCAATGAAGGTAAAATGATGTCCGCTCCAGGCATCCGTTTCAAAACCAAGGTCTTTGCGTTTTATTACGAGCATTCAATGACTTTCAGACTAGGCAAAGGAGTTGACCTAAAACCCATGGGAATTACTGAATGGAAGCACCTTAGTCCTTTCAAAAACAAACCAGCCATGACAGGTTGGTATATCATTGATGACAGTTATTCAGAACATTGGGAAAAGCTAGCTTACCAAGCGCTTGGCACAATGGTTTAGCGCAGACTCATGCTGACGATTTCCATATTTATCATTATCTTGATCGCTCGTCAACGAAACTTAAAGTTGACTTCTTTTGTTAATTTATTGAGCAAAAATTAGCCCCTATTATGTCAGAAGCGCAATCACCAATTTCCCCGTTGGTTGATACCCAAGACCCTGAAGAAATAAACCGCATAGACCTGCAGTTACAGGAAGCCTACAAAATCCGGGTTAGTAACATGTCCGAGGCCATTGAGTTGGCGCTGGATGCAAAAGTGAAGAGTGAAAAAATCAGTTACCTACGTGGTGTTGGTCAAGCCAATGCCCATTTAGGATTATTTTACATGATCGTTGGTCGTTTTGATGAGGCAACGGCTATTTCCAAACAAGCACTCAAATACTTCCAGCATCAACGTGATTTATCAGGCGAAGCTTCGGCACTCTACACGCTGGGTAGTATCAACTACAAAACAGACAACTTTCACATTGGACTAAAGTACTTGCAGGAATGCTGTGACATCCAATCGGATTTGGGCGATAAGAGTGGCAAGGCTCGTACGCTGAAGGCTATGGGCACTATCTATGAGTTCTTTAGTGATTACGAGAATGCTGAAAAAGCCTATCGGGAGTGTATGAAGCTGAGTCGGTCGGTCGGTGATAAAATGACCGAATCGAACGCTACCTGTCCCCTTTCGGGCATTTACCTGCGCAGGAAAAATGTTGAACTAGCCGATGAATTGGCCGATCTGAGCATCCAATTAAAAAAAGAAACCGGAGACGTACGCGGACTCGGTTTTGCAGTCTATGCCAAGGCGAAGGTGCTTCTGGCGATGAAAAAGTACGCTGAGGCAGAACCATTGTTGCTACAGTCTGCTGAAATTCACAAGAAACAGCGCGATTCATTTGGAGAAGGTTTTGCTTATGTCAAATTGGGGAAACTTCATTTAGAAACAAAAAACTTTAAACAGGCAAAAGTACATTTGAGAGCTGCCATCAGTATCGCTGAAGATTCTGAACGCATTCTAATGCTCATAAAGAGCTATCACCTGTTGTATCGCATAGCCAAGGAAGAAGGAGAAACGGACGAAGCGTTGCTCTACCTCGAAAAGCACTTGCAGTACAAACAGCAGGTCATCAACGAAGATACCAGCAACATTATCAAAAGCTTGAAGCTGGCGAACCAGATTCAGATGCTCGAGCAGGAAGCCCAACTACAACGGGAGAAAAAGCAAGAAGTAGAGCGCAAAAATTCAGAGCTGGATACATTGATTTACCGCATTTCGCATGACATCAGAGGTCCGATAGTTTCCCTCCTTGGATTGCATCAACTCATCGACTCTGAGATTGGAGATCCGAAGGCGCGAGAATATTTCAACCTGTACCACACACAGATTGAACGGCTCAACTCCATTGTTATGGACCTGATTAGTTTGAGTCACGTAAAAAGTCACGAGCTAAAACTGGTTCCCATTGATTTCGACAAGATGATAAAGGAGACTTTGGAATCTTTCCGTTACCTGCCAGGGTTTGAAAGCATCAATTTTGAATTTAACATTCAACAAGGCCTTGTTTTCCAATCAGACCCACGTATTCTCGCCCCTATTTTTCAAAACCTGATTGAGAATACTATCAAGTATACCACGGGTGAGGCTGAGCCAAAGGTGGCGATCCAGGTTTCCATGAACTACAAAACCAAGTCGCTGAGAATAGATATTTTGGACAATGGAATTGGTATTGCTCCTGAGTTTCACGGCAAAATTTTTGATCTATTCTTCCGAGCCACCAGTGACCCAAAAATTGGAGGGACCGGGCTTGGGCTCTACATTGTTAAGAATGCCGTGGAGAAATTGAGTGGAACCATCACTTTGGAAAGTAAGCTTGCAGAAGGCACGACCTTCACCATGAACTTTCCGGGCAACTTCTAATTTTTCAATTGGTCATAAAAAAAGGGGAAGCCAATACTTCCCCTTTTTTGGCTTTTGAGCCAACAGTAATTTTCAGCGGTTCTAATTCACCATGTAATAAATATTGGTCAACCACTTGGATGAATCGGGCTCAAGGCCTGGATCGGTAACGTACTCTTCGATAACCGGTCCTGACAATGTCATCTCCTTTTCAGTCATGTATTCTGTCAAAGCGATGTGTGCATTTTCAGATTGCTCGTAAGCACCGTAGTAAGCTATGTGCAGCATTTTTCCGGTAGGGACTTCCACGATTTCGACTCCTTCCATTTCACTTTCCGGAGCCGCTGCAACGGGTATAGCAGCTGCCATTTCCGCCATGCTATTTTCTTGATCCCAGTCGAAATACAAACCACAAGGGCTACCAGCCATTTCAATCTCCTTTTTTCCCATTTCCTCCAGAATTACTCCATAGTTCGTGGCAAAAAAGTTGGCAATATCAGCAAAAGGCACCCTGTTTTTTATGCACACATAGAACTGTTCTGCGCGCTCCGTTTCGTTGATTTCAAAACCGCCATAAGTCTTTGGAGCCATGGCCTGCCTTTCTTCTGCCATGCTCTTCAATTTCGACAATCCTTTTTCAAACTCTGGTCCAATCGCTGCGTCCATGCTCATGAAAAGTCCAAATACATTCATTGGGCGTTCATTTACGCCATCTATTCCCCAGGTAACTTTTACAGTTCCTTCGTCAACAGGTTCCATCGCATAATAGGCTGTGGGGCTACTTTCCCAGGGACGGATAAAATGCAAGTCCAAATCAACGCGTTCGTTTTCCACCACATTGGTAATTTCCTGGCGGCCAGCGCCAACGTCATTGTTGCCCTCCCAACTGGAAATGGAACCGACACCTACTTCAGGCCCTTCATAAACAGGAGTCATGTTGGGATCTTTTTCTCCCCATGGAGCCCAGGAATCAACCATTTTGAGGCTATTGAGGTGACTAAACACGAGGTCATTTGAGGCCTCGATTGTTACGGACCTTTCTACGTGGTATTCTGTGGGGGCGACCAGTATAAGAACAACTATGATTCCTACGATCACACCGATAATAATGAGTGCTTTTTTCATGGTGCTGTGTATTGATTGGTTGGTGAAACTAAAGTAAACTTTTCACCGAAATCAAAGGGAAGGTGGTTTCTTATTTTTAACTTAAAGAATTGATAGAAGGCTACTTAGGAAGGCGAGGTATCCTTAGAATTGGACAATTAATCCATCCTCTGCTTTTTCAAATTCGAGGTTGCTCTGGCCAAGCATTGCTTCGCTCATATGGGTCAAAATGATGCGCTTTGCCCCCAATCGGTTCTTGTTGGCTACCAAATCAGCATGGTTCATGTGTCCGGTTGAAGGTGCTTCAAATGCGAAACATTCCGTTACAAACAAATTGGCATCTGTGGACAACTCAATTAGAGCATCTGTCCATTCAGTATCTCCAGAGTAAGCCAGTATTTTATCCCCCATTTGAATGCGCAAACCATGTGATAGCGAATTGTCTGAATGAATGACGGGAGCTATGTATACCTCCAGCGGCCCAATGGTTTGAACGTCTCGAACAGGTAACTCCACAAATTCCAACGGAAACGACCAATTGATGGCGGGGTTTACTGCGAAAATCACCTCCATTAGTTTTTCTACCCGCTCCTGCACATTTCCTGGTCCCGCAATCGTCAACTTCTTTTTTCGATCGGAAGCCCACATAGCCTCAAACAAGAAAAAGGGTATCCCACCAAAATGATCTCCGTGATAATGGCTGAGAAGGATAGCATCCACTGAGTTGGTATCTACTCCTTGCTGCTTCATAGCCATCAATGTAGTCGCACCGCAGTCGATCAAAAACCGGAAATCTCCATGCGTAACATAAAAGCTTGTTTGAAAGCGCCCTCCACTGGAAAAAGCATCTCCTGAGCCCAGGAATTGCAGACTAGACATTGGTTGAGCAGAAGTCATACGGAGAGAAGTGTTATTCGGAAGAAAACTGCAGCGACTAAGAGTAGCTGGCGAGAAAATGCATGAACTCTCGTTTCAATCCATCATAAATGGTGACAATGCCTTGCATTTCGGATTGAAGGTAAGCATGATCGCCCAAATACTTGTTGTCACTTTCCAAGGGTAGGTTGCGATCGTTGCGGTTCATGTTGCGGCCATGTGTCCGCACTTTGTGTTTGAGTCCATGAATAACATCCATTTGAACGATGTACTGATTTTGGAAATGTTCCAGGTTCTTCAGAGCATCTTTGTGCATGCTTTTCCGCACTACATCTTCGAGGCGTTTGTTGAATATGGTAATTTCTTCTTCGTAAAAATTTAGCTGGTTGATCCATAGCGCGTGCTCAAAATGCAAATCACCAATGAGCACCTGATCTTCTTTCAGCTCAAGTGTAGATGTGGTCATAGAATCAAGGATTGATAAGGAATGCTCTTTACAAGGTATAAAATAATTGGCGATCCAACTTCCCGAAATACCGATGATTTGACGGAGGGTAGATCGAAATTACCCTTTCAACTGTTTGGCTATCGATTCTTGCTCGTGCAACAATACGGCTACGGCATTGATGGCTGAATGGAAAAAATCATGTACCGCCTGCAATTGTTCCTCTGCAGTTTTGAGCCCAACAAAGGCTTCTGCCTCTAAAATAGCTCCGTGCCAATCTTTTTGGTTCCATTGTCCACCAGCTGCCAATTCGGGTAAATTGGTGTCATCCAACTCTCCATCTTTTTGCCACAGGTTGATATAAAAATAAGGCTGATCCGAATAAGGATCTGGCAATCCCAAACCAATTCCAAAAGACTTTGTGGCTTCTCCAGCCTCATCGAATGCCACTGGAATGTAGCTGCCATGGTCGAAATGATGCGGCCACGTGCGGACGTCAGAAGCAGTTTCAAATTGCCCAGCAATGTGGGCTAAAATCACATCTGAATTTGCTCTAAACCTTGCCAACTCGGCAAACTCTCCCTCCTGCCCTGTTCTATTAAAGGTCGCTCCAGAAGCGGTTGGATGATCAGGTAGATCATAGTGCATCTTTGAAACCAATTCATCCACTTCATAGCCTAGTTCTTCCAGACTTTCCTTGATCCATTCCGTGACTTCGTTTTCGGTTGCTCCATCCATGTCAAAAACACCCAACTCATGAAAGGACGGGTCATAAACCCGCAGGCTCAGTGTCTCCGGATTCAACCCCATGTAAAAGGTGTCATCGATGAAGTGGCTCAACAAATCTCCTGACTCATCGTGCCATCCCAGGTTGGTGTGACTATCATCAGCCTTGTTTGGCAAATAAGACTTCGCAACACGTGCAACGAATTGTACGGCATGGTGCTGTTGCAAATAAGCTTCTTTCAGGGATTTGGGATCGGAAATGGTCAACAATTGCCAGACAGGTGTATCGCTCATGGTTCTTTCTATTTGCTTCAAAAGTAGCGAACTCTTTTTGTTCACTCTGTCAAATGCGTTGCAATTAAATCACCTTTTCGGATAATTCGTTCGATGTGCGCTTTGGCTTTGTTGGACCTATGAATTGATGGCATCCCATACCTGCAAAAGAATGTGATACTTTTGTGAACGTTAACACCTATTCTTGTACTTTCTAACGGTAAAGATTGATGAAAAAAGCACTGGTAATAGAAGATGATTCGTCTCTGGCTGACCTTCTGGAGATCCACTTGAAGGACTTGTTTTTTGACGTCCAAAAGTTCGACATGGGTAAAGAAGGTTTGCAAGCTGCCTTAACGCAGTCGCCCGATCTCATTCTATTGGACCTGATGTTGCCTGATATGGATGGTGTGGATATTTGCCGAACGTTGCGTGCCGAAAAGGTGACGGCTCCCATCATCATGTTAACAGCTCGGTCAGAAGAAATCGACAAAGTGTTGGGATTGGAAACCGGAGCAGATGATTACATCACCAAACCTTTTAGTGTTCGGGAACTCATTGCCCGCGTGAAAGCCGTAATGAGGCGGTCCGAAGACAAACCTGCTACTGATGGCCCGGCCAACACCAGCCTTGCTTTTGATGAATTAGAAATTGATATTGAAAAAAGGGCGGTACTTCTAAGCAAAAGTCGGATAGAATTGACACCCAAAGAATTTGATCTGCTGGTACTCCTTGCTTCTCATCCTGGCCGCAGTTACAGCCGCGAACAATTGCTCAACAGTGTCTGGGGTTATCAATTTGAAGGATACGAACACACGGTTAATTCGCACATCAACCGGTTGCGGGCGAAAATAGAATCTGACGCCTCCAACCCGAAGTTTGTGCTAACCACCTGGGGAGTTGGATACCGTTTTAACGACAGTTTATAACATTTAACATGGCCGCTTTTACTTCTATCCGGAAAATGACTGGTAGCCTTTACTGGCGCATTTCCCTTATTTTCTTTGGACTATCTGTGCTGCTTGCTTTGGCGTTTTTCTACATCACCACCGAGGCCGCGGACATGTATTTTCAGGAAGCTTCACAAAAGCTCAACCGCTCCATCGCTGAACACATTGCCCAGGAGACCACCCCTTTTGTCGAAGGAAAAACCAATGAGGAAGCACTGAAACATACCTTTCACAACGTGATGGTGCTCAACCCCAGCATTGAGGTTTACCTGTTGGATATGGAAGGAACCATTCTCTCCTATTTTGCTCCTAAAAGCAAGGTAAAGCTCGAACAGGTGTCTCTTGGTCCTGTACATAGTTTTATCAATGACCCGGAAGGTGGCTTCATCATGGGTGATGACCCCCGCAACCCCGAGGTGCACAAGGTTTTTTCGGCTGCTCCGGTTTTCGAAAATGACGTGCAGCAAGGTTATATCTATGTCGTTCTCGCCAGCGAAGAATACACCTCTGTGGCCCAATTGTTAAAGGGAAGTTACCAGCTGCGTCTCGCGGGTCAAACAATGGTGGTAATTGCCATCGCCTCGATGTTGATTGGATTGCTGGTACTGTGGTTTCTCATCCGCAACCTGAACCGCATCATCAGCACGGTGAAACGTTTTCAAAAAGGAGACCATGAAGCGCGTATTATACTGCATTCAAAAGGTGAGTTAACAACCTTGGCCGAAGCATTTAACGCCATGGCGGACACCACCGTGAAACATATCCGGGAAATTCAATCGGTGGAGGAGTTGAGAAGGGAATTGATTGCCAACGTTTCCCACGACCTGCGCACTCCCCTTTCAGCCATTCAAGGTTATGCCGAAACGCTGGTCATGAAAGCGGAGACGCTAAACGATGATGAAAAACTCCGGTACACCAACACCATTCTGGAGGGTACGCACAAAATCAAAAAACTGGTGGAGGATTTGTTTCAACTCTCGAAACTGGAAACCAGGCAGGTAGAAGCCCATTTTGAGTCCTTTTCCCTTTCCGAATTGCTGCACGATGTGGTGCAGAAATACGAACTGCTAGCGGGCCAGCACGACATTACCATCGAAACAAAAATTCCACAAAACCTACCACTTATCTATGCTGACATTGCTTTGATTGACAGGGTTTTACAAAACTTAATTGACAATGCACTTAAATACACTCCCCAAGGCGGAACGGTGTCACTAGAATTGCACTCAGGCCCAAAGGATTTGCAGGTCACCGTGGCCGATACAGGCGTAGGAATACCTGAAGCGGATCTCCCCTATATCTTCGATCGGTACCGAAAAGGAAAAGCCGCCAAAGAAGGTGTTGGACTCGGACTGGCCATTGTCAAAAAAATATTGGAATTGCATCAAACCGACATTTCTGTCCAAAGCAAAAACAACCAGGGAACCTCCTTCCATTTCGCACTGCCCACTGCTTCTAAATAGAGGACGACAAAACTGCCTACTGCCTCGATTGATAGCATAAAAAGGATATCAATTTGTGATATTCCCGTGACACCATTACCAGAAGTTTGTAGTGTCACCAAGAGCTACTACCACCATAGAAATAGCATCATTCTGTGATAGTGCCGTGAGGTTTGAAACGTAATTTTGTATTAAGAAAAAACAGAAAACATGAAACGATTTGTATTATTCACCCTGCTGTGTGCGACAAGTGTCTTGATTTCTTGTGGTCAAAACAATCAAAGCGCGGTATCGCATGCTTCAACAAAAACAGAAGGAGGCGTTATGTCCAAAGTTGTGAAGTCTGAGAAGGAATGGAGAGCTCAATTAACTCCAGACGAGTATTATGTAACGAGAGAAAAGGGAACCGAAAGCCCATTTACTGGTGAGTACTATGACCACAAAGGAGACGGTACTTATCTCTGTAAGTGTTGCAACCACCCATTATTTGAATCGGATGTTAAATACAAGTCAGGCACCGGATGGCCCAGTTTTTACGCGCCTCAATCCGATAGCAGTCTCACTGAGATTCGGGATTCGACTCATGGTATGGTGCGCGTAGAGGTGGTTTGTTCTAAATGCGATGCTCACCTGGGCCATGTATTTTCAGATGGTCCCCGACCAACAGGGTTGCGTTATTGCATCAATTCGGCTTCTTTGAAGTTCGAAGATGAAAAGAGAATGATGGAGATGAAAGAAGACGGTGCCGAAAAGATGCATAAATAATAAAGGCCTGCACGGCCAATAAAGTGCATCTGTGTAAAAAGCCTGTTTCTGACCTACCAGCAAGTGGTCACTCAAAGAAGCAGGCTTTTTCTATGCCATCTTTCCTATTTTTGCCGCATGAATCTTCAGGAAGAATTGCTCAGGGAACATTCCGGTCCACAAGCCAAAAAGATAGCGGGTTACATTGGCAACGATCCTAAGTTATTTGCTGCTCTTGTAGACTTGATGTTGGAAACGGAATACCGCATCAGCCAGCGTGCTGCCTGGGTCGTTTCGCACAGCATTCAGCAGCACCCCGACTTGTTGTTCCCACACATTGGAGCTATTTTAAAGAACCTCGAAAATGGGGGCCCCATGCACGTTGCCGTCAAACGCAATTCAATTCGAATACTGCAGTTGATAGACATACCTGAAAAATGGATGGGACGGGCCGCTAACATCTGCTTTCAGTACCTCACTGATGCCAAAGAAAGCATTGCAGTCCACGCCTTTTCGATGACCGTTTTATACCACATCACTTTGAAAAACCCAGAACTTAAAAACGAGCTAAAGATGGTGATCGAAGAATTGCTGCCCCACGGCTCCGCTGGAGTCAAAAATCGGGGCAAACGCATTCTAAAAAGCTTGGAAAAGCTGGACTAAATCAGGTTGACGTCAGCGATAACCTCTAATAAACCAGGACCAGCGTGTGCAAATAATTCCTGCATGGCCTGGTCCAATTGATCGGCTTCTGTCACTTGCCATCCACGCGCTCCGCAAGAAGTAACATACTCGCAGAAATTAGGATTGACCAAATCGGTTTGCCACACATCAAACTCTCCGGCTCGTTGCTCTTTCGAGATTTTACCGAGTTCTGAATTGTTGAGCAACACAATCTTCACAGGCATGTTGTATTTCACCAAAGTCGTTATCTCAGCCAGGTACTGGCAAATGCCACCATCCCCGGCAACCGCGATAATGGGACGAGAGTGGCCCACTGCGGCAAAAGCGCCCAAGGAGGCAGGAAGTGCAAAACCGATGGACCCAAGGTAGCCAGACATCAAAAAGTTGTGTTGACGGGATTCAAAGTAGCGACCAAATGAATAGGCATTGTTGCCGACATCCACACACATCACAGCATTTTCAGGAGCCAGGCGGTTCATGGCCTCAAAAATGGCAATGGAACTTACCCCCTTGCCGACTTCTTCTGTCAACCGCTTTTGTTTTTCTTTTTTCCAGATGTCCCAACGTTCTGAAATCTCAGCACGCTGATCCAAGGTGCTCATAAGCGGAGCAGCTTGTTCCGTCAACAATTGACAAGTGACGCTGATCTCACCCAATAGCGGCACATCGATAGCGTGAAACTTGCTAAGTGCCAATGGGTCAAAATCAACCTGTATGGTGGGCTTCTTGGGCGTAATGCCCGTGTGGTTGGAAAAAGAAGCTCCAAATACCAGCAACAGGTCACATTCGTTCATGAACCAGGATGCCACCGGTGTGCCGCTGCGGCCCAAAACGCCACAACCCAATGGGTGATTGTCGGCAATTTGTCCCTTGCCCTTAAAAGTTGTCATAACCGGAGCGTTGATGCTTTCTGCCAAATCAATGATTCCATCCATGTGAAAACGGGCACCGTGCCCGACAATGATGACAGGACGCCTGGCCCCTTTCATCAAATCAACGGCTTCCGACAAGGCGCTTGCTGCTGGAGCCGTTTCCAGAGCAGGCATTCTACCTTCCGGTGTTTGTGCTTTTGCTCCTTCAGGAGCTTTTGTTTCCTGAATCTCATCCGGGAAAGTCAGGTGAGAAACGTCTCGGTTGAGAATGGCATGTTTAACCGCCAACGACATCAACTCAGCGTGTTTGCTGGTAGCTTGTACCCGGTGATTAAACGCAGCTACCGTGTCAAAAGCTTTGACCAAATCGACTTCCTGAAAATTCCCAGTTCCTACTACTTGAGTAGCCACTTGTCCGGTCAATGCCAACACAGGTGCTCGATCCACTTTTGCATCCCACAAGCCGGTGTACAAATTGGTTGCACCAGGGCCTGCAATCGTAAAACACGCAGCTGGTTTACCCGTCAATTTGCCATAAGCCGAAGCGGCAAATGCAGCAGCACCCTCGTGGCGGATGCCATAATAGGTTAAGTTTCCTTGTTCCTCTTGCCGTCTCAAGGCATCGGCCAATCCCAGGTTGGAATGCCCTACCATGCCAAATACTTTGGTTACTCCCCAGTTTACCATGGTTTCGGCCAAAATATCCGAAATGGTGGTTTCGTGTTCTTCTTCAGCTTCAACACCTACATAGAAAATACCGTCTTCTTCCTTGACTTCAAATGTTTGAACACCATCATCGTATCCGCCTGGAGGCATTCCGGTGCAAGGATTAAAATCCCAACCGTGCCATGGACAGCGTAACAAACCGTTTTCAATGGTACCTTCTCCCAACGGTCCGCCCTGGTGCGGGCATTTGTTGTCCAATGCAGATATTTTTCCATCAAAGTGAGTCAAGCAAATGCCTGTGTGACCAGCTGTAACACTTTTTACCCTGCCTTCAGGCAAGTCATCCAGATGGTCCAATACCTTGTGCCAAATCAGTTTATTATCAGCCATTTTAATGAAGTATAAAGAAGTTTAGGTAACTAAAACAGTTCGACCTCACGGTCATAAAGGTCTTGCCCTGAGCGGGCGTTAAATCCTTCTGCTGTTTGGATTTTTGTAATTTGTTCTTGAGCAACGGTCCTCGGGTCGGCAGAAATGCACCAGATGACCCCTTCCGTGCACGGTGGAGTGGTGAATGAGCCTTCATACCCAAAATTTTGGGTCTCCGAATCAATGATGCTGGAAATGTCAATGGTATTCTCCACCGATCGTTTTACCTGTTCCTGTGCCACATCTCCAATGAAGCTGTTGATGAAAGCATTCTCTGCCCCTTTTCTAAACAGCACTGAATACACCAGGTAATTGGTGTCTTTACTGACATGGACCATGTGCATTTCCAAAGGAAAAACTTCATCACTGACATGGTGCTCAGAGGGTGTATGAAAATGAAACTGCACCAAATCAAACCGCTTGTTGTCGTAATGGGCATAACTGCCGGAATCATACGTCAATTGAATGGTGTGCCCATTGTTCTCAATCAACTCGTGCGATTCGGAATAGTGAAATTCAAGGTCATGTGCCCCAGCTCTTGGACGTGGGACAATGTTGATGGGCGATTGTTGCTTGCCATCAGCACAAGGTGCATAAGCCGTGCTTAAATGTGCCCAGGCAGCATCAATCTCACTGGCAGAATAATCCCAATGAGGTGGCTTCTCTGAATGCTCGGTCTCCGACTTTTCATTGGCATGGTTACGGTCCGGATCTGAACCACATCCAGTCAGCAGAAAACAAATAAAAACAGTTACAACCGCATGACTCGTAAAACGCTGATCCAACCCCCTCATCTATCGGGCAGGTGCAGGTGAAATAATCAACTTTCTGGTAATGACCAAATCGTCCTGCTGCAGCTTGATGAAATAGATTCCACTTTCCGGGGTCTTCAGATCGTAGCGTTTGGACAAGGTGTTGTTTACCAGAATTTTTTCGCTTCGTACAGACTGTCCGATGGTGTTGTATATCTCCACGTTGAAAATGCCGGTATAACCACTCATTTCCAGGAAGAAATCTCCCCTGTTCGGATTCGGGTAAACCATCACTGTCTGTTCTAATGTCGGTTGATCGTTGTAGTACGTTGGCCAGTTAGCTGGATTGGTTGTGTCAACACCACCTACTCCAACACCCACTGAGAACGTATGCGTCAGCCTGTTTCCAAATTCGCTTTCAAATCCTTTGATGGGGATACCGCTGGTGTCTTTGATGGAGATGGAGCCATTTCCCTGTGCAGCATATGCCCAGTAAGACAACCCGTCATTTCCTGTGTCCAGCAACTCGAGGGTGTAGCAGCCATCATTCAACACCAACGTATCCCGGTAGGTCGTGTTGGCTGTAAGGTTGGCACGGGACCAAACCAGGCTCCCCATGTGATCACGCACAGTGTAGGAATTATCCGCAGGAATGTTGTTTGTTTTCAAGTCAATGATAAAAGTCGGCTTGTACATGTCTGGCATGTCAAAAGCCGTTGTGAAAGCATCGTTAAAGGAATATTCATCGGTTCCTCCGTTCGGTGCAGAAACCGTTGCCGTAAAGCTCAGATCACCATCTCCCAACCAAAAGGTGAGGTCAGTAACAGGCAGTTCCACTTCGGTAGACTGCATGCTGGCCAGGTTACCGGTCCAGTTGTGTGTTAGCACGGTTCCGCCAGAAACACTGTAGGACACTGTAAGACTAGTCAAATCAGTAGCTCCGGAATTGCGAATAACTATACGAGGATTCAGGCACATCCGTTGCTCTCTGGAGTAATATTCCCAATCGTTGGGCGAAATGATGTCGTAAACTTCAGCATCCAGGGTGTGGTTTGGAGCTCCGTATTGCATCAAGTGCACAGCAGTCTGATAATTTCCATTACCCATTCCGAGGTTACTGGTAGGCACATCGGTGATGTCATAATCCAATGTAACCGTAGAGCCCGTGACAAATGGGGTAATTTCAAACTCGTGATCTTTTACCACATCTCCAGGACACCATCCTTCGCGTGAACCGGGCCAAGTTCCACCTTGCGGAAATACCGGATTCAAGGCGCAATCATCCGTTTGCCAAATGTGCCAATCGTCTACCTGGTTGCCATCTACAAACAAGTAATGGGTATTGTCTTTCCATTCGCAGCAGTGTGGGAAACTCCCTGTATTACTTCTGTGTCCATGACCAGTCAATCGGGTACGCACTTTAAATTCGCTGGCCGCGGGGTCCAAATCAATGGTTGTGGAACTCAAATTAACATCATTGTCCATATTGGCATAGCTGTAAGATCTTCTGGAACCCCACACCCTATCAATTTTAATGACATCGCGTGGAGGTGTTCCCTCTATCATCACAAACTTCAAATCGATGAGCTCCTGGTTGTTTCCGGCAGACAAATCTACCGAACCGGTAAGCAAGGAAACGTAGTCAGTTACATCGTAAATCCAGGTAAAGCCATCAGGTCCGAGGGTCAGGCCAATGCCGTAAGGTGTAATAAAGCGACCTATTTCAAAGGTATTAATGACTTCAAATGGTTCTCCATAATATTCGTGCTCATCGAGAATGAACGTCATGTCCGTTGGAACAACCAATGAGTCTACCACATTACCATTGGCATCGTAAGTGTAGCTATAGCCTGCCGGGTACCCGTAAATGGTGTCAGTCGAAACCGTTGGTGTGGTCGAATCTCCGTAAATGACTACTGAAACCATAGGATTGGCCAAAGAATCGAGTACCATGGTTGAATCCAGGAAAGAAGTGAATACTCCTTGTTCAAAAACGACATTGGGGCGCATTTGCATGGTTTGAGCATTTCTGAAGATGTCTTCTCCTTTTACGTCCATCCATTGTGGCAAACCACCCAAAGTTCCTGTGTTGCTATTGGCAGAAGCATCTCCCGCTATTACACCTGTACCTTCATTGAATTGGTGGTAAGACAGCAGGTTGCTGTAGTTGGGATGTGTGTTGTCGATGTCTTTTTTGTACCAATCAGCAATGGTTGGAGCATTCAGCTCCACATTCCAAACACTGAATTCATCAATGAAACCATCGTAGTTGCTGCCGCCATTAGCACTGGACCCGATCTTAAATTTGGCCAGGTCCATAATGTCTTTGTTCTTGTTGTTTTCAGTCGCCCAAAGGTTCCCGTTTAGGTAGATGTTCATGATGCCTGTAGCACTTTTCGTAAAAGCCCAGTGCGTCCAGGTGCCTGCATAAACAGATGGCAAAGAAGCTTGTTGCAAGCGGTCATAGCCACTGCCATCGTTTCCACAATCCCAGTAAATAGTGCCATTGCTCCAAGGTAAGTGCGACCCCATTTGTCTGCGGTTCTGGCTATCGATGGCTTCAAATGGATAGTCATTTTGCGGTTGCAAAACGGGGTCACCATACTGCCAGAAAGCGATAGTTACCTGGTCGGTGATGGAGTTGTAATTCGCTGCGGGCAAGTCGACAAAGTCAGCACCAAAGAAAGACAGGAAATTGTCAGAACCACCAGCGGAAGCTCCAGCACTCCAGTTCAAGTTTTCTCCCAGCACGGTTGTGCCCGTTCCAGCATTGGAATTGTCAAATGAGAACTCTACTACGAGGTTGGATGAACCATCCCAGTTAAAGGCATTGGTGAAATTGAAATAGTGCCAGCCGTTGCCAGTAAAGGTGGTGTTGTGTTGATAAACGGTGGTCATGCCACCCGTAGAAAAGCCTGTGAGTGAATCTAGTGTGGTGTGTTTTATTTTGATGGAGAGGTGGTTGGCAGCGCTGCCCGCGTTGTCAATGTTGAGGCGAATACCGGAGATGTCTCCAGCAGTTAATCCTGCTCCGGTTAACTCACTCTCTCGCCACAAGAATTGTGTTTTGACATCTGTTGCAGTACTCTCAAAGGGAGTGGTCATGGTGTTGGTTCCAGTACCAACAATTGTTGAATCAAAGGAAGTGGTGTCGGTATAAACGATGTTGTATTGCCATTTTTGGAAAAGGCTCCAATTGGCCTGATTGGAAAGCGCGTAAGTTGCAGGCGAACTTCCATTGACCGTGTAGTTTGGATGCGTCAACAAAGTAGAATCCATCATGCCGGTGTGATCATATACGTTGGAATAAGTGAGGTAATCCCATTCCCCACAATCCAGTCCATCAGCCGTAGTAGCCGGATCGCATTTCAACGTGTAATACATCAATACCTTTTGGTAACTGTCTGTTCCATCAGGAAAGGTAAACGTGGCCCTTCGTGTGGTAATGGAATCAAATGTCAATGTCTGGACAACAGTGGTATCCCCTGGCCCGGCCTGAGCAGAGTCAAACCAAACCAACGCCAAAGCCATCAACATCCATTTAAAGTATGCCGTTGACTGGTTGGATTGTGTAGAATCGGTATGGATCAATTTCATAGTGCGGCTTGTAATTAAAATGGATGTTCTGTTAAACAAACTACCTGGCCAGCCTGGTAGTCCAAAAGCACTCACAAGGGGGAAAGAGCGCTACGCAATGCTTATCTGCTATCCTCCGTAAGGCTTCAACATTTGCAGCAATTGAGCAGGGTTTTTATACCCTGGGTGTTTGCCTTTGACGCTTAAGTCGGTATCTAAAATAATTAAACTCGGATATCCGGGAACTTTAAAAAAATCTGCCAAGTCGTGCATGCCATTGCGTGATGTCGGTGGACGACTTTGATCGTATGTTTTGTTACTGTATTCTTTCTCGTTAAAAGTGACATCATCCGGCCCTTCACAATTGAACTTAACTGCGTAGAAATTTTCATTCACTTGCTTAATGACATCCGCATTGGTGAAGGTTTCCCTATCCATCTTTTTGCAATACCCACACCAAGGAGTGTACAAGTCGATCAAGATTTTTTTAGGCGTTTCCTTGTTTAAAGTCTGTGCCTCTTCCAACGTGATCCAATTGATCCCAGCGACCTCTTCCTGGGCAATGGAGGGTGTTGATAGTATCAATGCTGTAAAAAACAGCAGCAGGTATGATTTCATAGAATGTAGGGTTATAGTGATATTCACAAATTTAACGCATTTATCTTAGTTGTGGGCCTCTGGCAAAAAGGGATACTGACCTTAATCAACAAGAGCCAGTTATCCCTTTTATTAAAGTTTGGTTCTTTAAAATATAAAGCCGCGTAAATGCTTCAAAAAAAAAGACCGGGACTGCTGTCGGCTTGGAAAGCCAAACGAAAATCGGCTGCTCTTTCCGGTTCATTTCAGGGCTACTACCCTTTCATTTTATCCGCAAACAAAGCTTTGAATTTCTCCACCTTGGGGCGTACCACAAATTGGCAATAGGGCTGATCTCCATTCTGATTGAAATAATTGTGGTGATAATCTTCTGCTGCATAAAAGGTTTCCAACGGGCTTATTTCCGTGACAATCGGATTGCTCCAGGCTCCAGAAGCATCCAACTGTTCTTTGTAGCGTTCTGCAATCGCTTTTTGCTCTTCATCGTGGTAAAAAATAGCCGAGCGGTACTGGGTTCCAACATCGTTGCCCTGGCGGTTGAGTGTTGTCGGATCATGCGTTTTCCAAAATACTTCCAGCACCTCTTCAAACGACACTTGTGCCGGATCAAAAAAGATCTGGGCCACTTCGGCATGTCCGGTTCGCCCGGTGCACACTTCTTTGTAGGAAGGGTTTTTTATTTGCCCCCCCATGTATCCGGAAACAACGGACTCCACTCCTTTTAACTGCTGAAAAACAGCTTCTATACACCAAAAGCAACCTGCACCCAATGTGGCAATTGCCAACTCCTCTGATTGATTTTTCTCCATAATTAAATCCTTTTCCTTCTTATCCCCGCTCCCTTTTCTCAAGGATTATTAATCCTCTTTGATGAATTGCTCGCGGAATCGAAAATTAATAATTATTTTTTCAAAATTAGCCCAATGCACACACGGGACCGATTGCGTAGCCGACCAACAAACACAAACCATGGAATCGAAGCAACTATCTGAATTGTTCAAAACCGCAGCGATGAAGACGGAGCAAAAGCGCATTCAGCTTTTTGTACTCATCCTGGGTATTGGACTATTGTTTTCTGCCCTCAACCTGGGATTAAACAGGAAGGATGTGGTGGGCGCATTTCAATCTGCAGAGAGTTATTATTTCATCATGGGGGGCATCTTCATTTACCTCTCCTATTGGGTGTTGTTGTATTTCACTACAAAACGGATGCACAAAAAAGGCAAAACCATGTCAACTGTTGCTAAAATTGTGCAGGTGACAGTCGAGGTCAGTTTTCCGACCATTGTAATTGGTGTCCTCAGCTATGTGGAGGCTACTCCAGTTTTTATCGATTCCCCTGTTTTCCTTTTCTACTTTATCTTGATTGCACTCTCTGCTCTCCACCTCAACCTATACATGTGCATTTACACCAGCCTGGTTGCGGCCATTCAATATTCAGTGATCGTTTACACTGTTTTTGAGGCCTTTCCTGCCGAAGCCAGTGAGATGCTGTTTTTCCCACGTAGTATCTACTTTGGCCGTGGATTCATCTTCATCGGGACAGGCCTTGCTGCGGGATTCATCACAATAGAAATCAACAACTACATTCGAGAAGTATCGCGGCAGTTGAAGGAAAAACAAAAGGTGGTTACTTTATTTGGTCAGCAGGTTTCACGCGAAGTGGTGGATGAACTCATCGCTGAAGAATCGGGAAATGCCGTAAAAATGAGGGATGCGAGTATCCTCTTTTTGGACATTCGCAACTTCACCACGTATGTGGAATCGAAAGAACCCGTTGAAATCATTCAGTTTCAAAACAACATTTTCAGTCCATTGATGGAAATCATTGAAGAACATGGTGGCATCATTAACCAGGTGCTGGGTGACGGTTTTATGGCTTCTTTCGGAGTGCCCGTGTCCAAGCCTGCACATTGCCGCGATGCATTTCTTGCGGGGAAGGCCATTATCGTTCGACTCAATGAGTTGGCTGAAAAGGGCATCATCCCTCCTACCCGTGTCGGCATAGGCTTGCACTGTGGCGAGGTCATTACCGGAAACATTGGCAATGCCATCCGCAAGCAGTATTCTATCGCTGGTACTACGGTTATTCTAGCTGCTCGCCTGGAGCAACTCAACAAAGCATACAATTCACAATTTTTGCTTTCTAAAGCCGCACACGATCGACTGGAAGGACTCCAATCAGAGATGGATTCGATAGGAAAAGTACCTCTCAAAGGATTTGAAGAACCTGTGGAAGTATTTCAGGTGAAGGTGTAAGCTACTGTAGCCGTTCCTTAAAGAAGGTCAACGTCATTTTGTACGCTTCAGAAGTTGCTTCGCTGTCGTATTGCGGGTTGCTCGGATTGGCAAAGGCATGTTTGGCATCAAACGACTTTGTTGTAAACTCTTTGCCCGCAGCTTCCATGTTGGTTTCAAAGGCGCTCACCACCTCGGGATTGATCCATTTGTCCTGCGTAGCAAAAATGCCCAGGACATCCGTTTGCAGTGTTTTGATGCGCTCCACCTTGTTTTCAGGCATACCATAATAAATCACACATCCGGCTGCCTGATCGCCCAGCAACAAACTCGTTTGCATGGACCAGCCTCCACCAAAACACCAGCCAATGGTTCCAACGCGTGCCTTGTCACCTACGTAATTCTTTGCTCCATTGATAATCGCACGGGCATGTTCTTCTTTTACAGACTGCATGAGTTTGGAAGCCCCATCGCGTGTAGTGGCTACTTGACCATCGTATAAATCCAACGCAATGACGTTGACGTTTCCAAGATCCATAAACAGCTTTTCTGCTTCCTTTTTTACGTAGTTGTTAAGTCCCCACCACTCGTGTACTACAAATACATAATTGTTGGTAGGAACAGGCGATTTCAACTCAAAAGCTTGTGCTACCCCACCATCGGTTGTTTCGTATTCAATCATCTGTCCCATTTCACTTTTGTGCACATAACTGCCGGGAACATCGTGATCAGCATTAAACGATTCATTCGAACCCAACATGGCAAAAGACTCTGTTGCTTCCAGCGAACAGCAAGAATGGGATTGCGCCAACAATCCGATGGGAAACATAGAAACAACAAAGAGGGAAAAGATCGCATTTTTCATAAGGCGTAGCATGTCATTTGAACTACCTAAATTAGTCAATTCCACCGGTTCAATCGTTCTGAACCAGACCAATTTCCAGTTAATTTTGGCTTTCCAAAAAATAGAACAACCACGATTCCATCAGAGTTTCCAGCCCTTTTTTTGCTCCCTTACCAGCCTGTTGGCAAGCGGCACCCGTGCAACCTTTGAATTTTGTTGTTGTCACTTATCATCAAACACATCCGAAAAATACAACACATGAAATTGTACCGCAGCCTCTTCACTTTTGCCCTCAGTGCTTTTTGCCTCGTTTCAATGGGTCAGGACCTCACCCAGACAGTTCGTGGAAAAGTCATTGATGAGCAATCAGGAGCTCCCATTTTTGCTGCTACTGTGGTTGTTGAGAATTCTGATCCGATCATTGGCACGACCACTGATGACGATGGTGCCTTCCGGTTGGAAAATGTCAAAGTAGGCCGCCATACCATCCTCATCAGTTTTCTGGGCTACGAGCAATCGGTGCTCCCGGAAGTGTATGTTGGCTCGGGCAAAGAGGTGATTCTGACCGTGAAGCTGAAAGAGTCGGTAGTTAAAATGAAGGAGTTTGAGGTGCGCGCTCCCAAACGAGATGATGCGAAACCATTGAATGAGATGGCCACTGTCAGTGCCCAATCGTTTACGGTGGAAGAAACCAAGCAGTATGCAGCTTCTTTTGATGATCCGGCCCGTGCCGCTTTGTCTTTTGCCGGTGTGAGCGGTGGCGGAGACGATGGTACCAACGAATTGATTATCCGGGGCAACTCTCCACGTGGAGTACTTTGGCGCGTGGAAGGCATTGAAGTGCCGAACCCCAATCACTTTGCCGAAGATGGTGCTTCAGCAGGTGCCGTCAGCATGCTCAGCACCAACGTACTGGATAACTCCGATTTCTTTACGGGAGCTTTCCCTGCCGAATACGGCAATGCACTTTCGGGAGTATTTGACATCAACATGCGCACGGGCAACAATGAAAAACGGGAATATGCACTGCAGGCGGGAATTTTGGGGGTTGTTGCTACCGCAGAAGGTCCGTTCAAAAAAGGAGGTAAATCCTCTTACCTGATCAACTACCGCTACTCTACCCTGGCCTTGTTTGACAACGTTGGTGTCGACATTGTCGGTGAGCAAGAGGACATCATTTTCCAGGACATGTCCTTCAAACTCAATTTCCCTTCCGCAAAAATGGGCACGCTCTCTATCTGGGGATTGGGAGGAAAAAGTCGGTTTACCTACCGGGCATCGGGCGTTGAATTGGACCCGAACAATGACACCATCATCTCCAACGATTACGAAAACGAAAATTTCGTCAACGGCATGGGAATCGGTGGAATTACCCACAAATACTACTTCAATCCCAACACCTACCTGAAAACAACGGTAGCTTATACCACGACCCTCAATGAGTATGAAGAAGATTCGCTGAAACAACAAGTACTGTACAACGAAAAGTTCAACAACACTTCCGTTCGCACCTCTGTGCTGCTCAACCGGAAAATCAATGCCCGCCATACCATCAGAACAGGAGCCATCCACAGCTTGTTGGGTTTTGACCTTTACTCCCGGTTTCGGGACGATGAAACCAATCAATTCGTGACCGACCTGGACCGCAGCGGCACTTCACCCTTACTCCAGTATTACGCTCAGTGGCAATTCCGCATTTCGGACGAGTTGACCATGAACACGGGGATGCACTCCACTTACTTTGCCCTCAATCAAAACTATGCCATCGAGCCGCGCTGGGGCTTGCAATGGGATTTTTCAGAAAGACAATCGTTTAGCGCTGGATTTGGCATGCACAGCCGCATGGAAACCATTTCAGTGTATCAGGCGCATGAGTTAGATGCCAATGGCAACAAAGTATTCCCCAACAAGGATCTGGACTTCACCAAGGCCAGACATTATGTGCTGGGACACAACATTCGACTGGCTCCGAACTTGCAACTAAAATCGGAATTGTATTACCAGGAATTATATGATGTGCCCATTCGACCTGCTACAACTACTGACCCATTTCAGCAATCCTTCTCTGCCCTCAACGAGCGGGATGGTTACACAACGGACAGCTTGGAGAACAATGGCACTGGCAGTAATTACGGCCTCGAAGTCACGATGCGGCAAACAATGTCAAACGGTTATTACTTTTTACTGACAGGTTCTTTGTATGAATCTAAATACAAGGGGGCTGATGGCAAATTGCGCAACACGCGGTTCAATGGCAACCTACTGACCAACTTTTTGGCGGGCAAGGAATTTACCGTGGGCAAAAACAAAAACAACATCATTGCTTTGAACACCCGTTTCTTTTGGGCGGGCGGCAAGCGCACCACTCCCATCGATTTGGAAGCATCCAGGATCGCAGGCAACACGGTGCGCATCTGGGACCGGGCGTATGAAGATAAGTTGCGTGATTACTGGCGCCTCGATGTTGGTTTCAGCTACCGAAAAAACAAACCAAAGTTCTCTTCTGTCGTTTCACTCGACATCCAAAACGTGACCATGCGCGACAACCCGTTTTCCGAATACTACGATTCAGAATCGGATTCCATTCAGGAAGATTTTCAACTAGGAATATTGCCTATCCTAAGTTACCGGATAGAATTTTAAGGAGCTTACCACTCCACTTTGCTCTTCCTTACACCTCCTTTGACCCAAAGTAGTATCAGGGCTACAACAAAAAACAAGGCGATGTAAAGCACCCATCCCGGGGCTTCATAGTGCGGATCTGAATTGGGTTGACCAAAACTTTTGATGGGATCTTCTGCTAAAGCCCACAGGCTGAACAGAAAGGAAATACTGAGAAGAAATGCTTTTTTCATAAGGGCGCGATTTCAACCCCAATCATAGCTCATGGTTGGGAGTTGTTGTAGGTAGTACGGTGCAGGGTTGAAAAGGGTTGGGTGTGATAAAAAATCGTCAGTTTCAACTTTCGAGGTATTGAGTTCTTTTTGCGACTCTTTCCAGGTGAAGAATACAATTTCCTTGATGCAGCTATCTGTATAATTCGCTTCAACCGTTGGCGCATGTCCCTAAAAAACGATGCGCCATTTATTGCAACCAACTAAAGTGGTGCATGGTTACCCATTTTGAGTGGCGCACCCTGTTGCAGCATTCATGCGTCACCTTTTTCCACAAAAAAGTGGAGAACCCCAGCCTTTTTTTGAGTGGCGCACCTTGATCAGCGAGACATGCGCCACTTCCTACCACCCAAAAGTGGCGCACCCCTGCATTTTTTTGAAGTGGCGCACCCCTTTGCAGCAACCATGCGCCACCTCGTGCCACTAAAAAAGTGGCGCACCCCTGCTTCTTTTTTGAAAATGGCGCATGACCAAAGAGCATATGCGCCACTTTAGCTGGAGCCTTCCGTTCCATCTAATTATTACCAACTAAACGATGGCCACTGCGGCAACTACCAGTTACATAGAACGTCTATTTTGTGCAGGAAGGTTCCCTACATTTCTGGTACCTTTATTCTATTGAAAGGCATTGCTGCGTGATGTCACGCCTGCTGCCTACTTATTACCAAAATGACCCGGATTCATGAGAGCACTCTCTCATAGTTATTGGCTCTTCCTGGCGCTACTTCTCCTGACCAGCTTGGGAGGATTGTCGTCTGGTTTTTGCCAGGGGGAGTCGAATATCTGGTACTTCGGGAATTTTGCCGGATTGGATTTTAATGGCGGTGCTCCTGTTGCTATATCGGGCAGCAACATGTCTACTGTGGAAGGATGCGCGACCATTTCAGATTCGAATGGTGTTTTGCTTATGTACACAGATGGCAGCGACATATGGGACGCCAACCATGCCATTATGCCCAATGGCTCTGGCCTATTGGGAACTTTTTCGGCTACCCAATCATCCATCATTGTTCCCCGGCCAGGCAATCCGAGCTCCATTTACTATGTGTTTACAGTAGACAACAATGCTGGCATTAACGGGTTGCGTTACTCTGAGGTAGATATGGCCCTCAACTGTGGCTTGGGAGACGTTGTGGCCTTAACAAAAAACACCTTGTTGCAAACACCCGTAACCGAAAAGCTCTCCGCAGTGAGACATGCTAACGGTGAGGATGTGTGGGTGCTCGCGCATGATTGGGGCAATTCAGATTACCTCGCTTACCTTGTTTCCAGTGCTGGAATTAGCAGCACTCCGATAGTCTCCACCGTTGGGATGCCCCACTCAGGTGCAACACAAGCTTCCATTGGGTACATGAAATTTTCAATTGACGGCTCGAAAGTTGCCACAGTAAATACGTTGGGAGATTCTATTGAAGTATTTGATTTTGATAACTCAACGGGAATCTTGTCCAACCCACTTTCATGGCCTGCCGGATTCGTAGACCCCTATGGTGTAGAATTTTCACCCAATGGAAAGATCCTTTATGTTAGCGGATGGTTTGGATCAGGAGGCGTTCATCAATATGACTTGTTGGCAGGAAGTTCAACTGCCATTGCCGCTTCAACGATAAAACTGAGTCCGAATAATACGCCAGTCTATGGAGCCCTGCAACTCGGGCCGGATGGAAAAATTTACGCTGCCAAACACACTTGGGGATGGATGTTAGGTTCAATAGCCGCCATCCATTCTCCGAACTCGCTGGGCGTGAGTGCCAATTTTGATGATTTTGCCGTTTTCATTTCATCCGGGCTATGTCATGTCGGTCTCCCTTCTTTTATTCAATCCTCCATCTTGTCTCCACAAGAAATAGCAGCAAATGATACTTGTTTTGGAGACAGTGCACTCCTGGAAATTACTAACACATCAGGGGTTGATTCGGTGCAGTGGAATTTCGGAGATCCACTCTCCGGCAGTTTAAATAACGCTACTGGCCTATCGGTGTTGCATGCGTTTATAGCTCCGGGGCAGTATACCATTACGGCAATTGTGCATTCCAATCAGGGTACTACCGTAGACACCCTTATCGACAGCATAACCATTCACGAGATGCCCATCGTTTATCTGGGTGCAGACACAACACTGTGTGAGGGAGCGTCCATCACCCTGGCTCCTCCTTCCATAACGGGTAGCACCTATTCCTGGCAAGATGCTTCAACGAACTCCACTTACAACGTGACCACTGCCAATACCTATTGGGTGGATGTCACGATGGACAATTGCACCAGTCGAGACAGCGTTGTGGTGACTTACAATTCCCTACCAGCCGTTGATTTGGGTAACGATACCATTATTTGCATCCACGACTCCATCCTCCTCACTGCCAGCACTGTTGGTGATAGTTATCTGTGGTCCACCAATGCGACCGATCCAACGGTGGTCGTTTCGGATGCGGGCATCTACTGGCTGGAAATCACAACCAACAACTGCACCCATGCGGACACACTGATACTGAGCATCACCGATGCTCCCAACATTCAACTCGCTGCCGACACTACTGTATGTCCAGGAGAAATCGTAACGCTGGACGCTTCCTTGGCTGGAACGAGTCTCCTTTGGCAAGATGGTTCGACCGGAGCGTTTTATTCAGCTACACTTTCCGGCACCTATTGGGTGGATGCATCCTTGGGCAGTTGTGTTGCCCGCGATAGTTTTGAGTTGTCTTACCATGTGCTTCCGGAGATTGACCTGGGCAACGACACGGTGCTGTGCATCGGAGAGTCGTTGGTGTTGGATGCTACGCAGGAAAACCTCGTGTCCTACTCCTGGCAAGACGGTTCCCTATTTTCGGCTTTCCTAGTGTATGAACCTGGATGGTATTGGGTCGAAGCCCAACACTTATGCGCCTCTGTTACCGACAGCATTTTTGTGGACAATTGCAATTGCTCTGTCTTTGTGCCCAATGTATTCACCCCCAACGATGACCGACACAATCCTCAGTTTCAAGTCTACTCCAACTGTGTTTTCACCGAATACAGGTTGCGCATCTTTAATCGGTGGGGAGAATTGATATTCAATTCTGGAGACCCAACAGAAAGTTGGTCGGGACTGGTCAAAGGCAGACCTGCCCCAATTGGAGTATACTCCTGGACCTTAGACTATGAAACGGAATTCTTGGATAAAAGATCGATAAAAGACCTTTCAGGAAGCGTCACTATCCTGCGTTAAAAAAGCAGCAAAACAAGTTCGCTAAACGCTTGCCACAGGACGAATCGCATGCCGGGCAGTTGGCTTGTTAGCAATAAGTTAACAGGGCGTAATTTTCTGTTAACCTGCAACTAACTTTCAAGGGTAGATTAACTGCTAGTTTTGGAGTCAAAATTGGATGGTAAGTGTGCTTAAGATGGCAGTTTGAGCTTGCCTCCAATTCGGAAAATATGCTCTAATTAATCCCAAAAATGTCGCACAAACTTAGCTTGATTCGAAACAGGTTACTCCTGGCTTTCCTTCTCTTTACAGCCATCATCCTATTTCTGGCAACGGCCTCTTATATATCGCTCAATCAAATTAAAAAGGCGGCTCAGTTGAATCAGCAAATCAGCCACCTAAAATCGGAATCACTCGTGCTGCTTCAGCGCGACTTGCAGTTCTTAAATATTCTAACGAGTAAAGTTGAGTTCTACGAAAGTGGGACCACTCCCTACCTGGACGAACGTTCTAAAACGAATCAACACATTCAGGAGAAATACCGGCAGGCAATTGCACAAACCAACAAACTCAATCAACCGTTGACACCTGAGCTCAGCGCTTCCGCTAAGTATCTGAGAAGCTACAACACTGTTTTTAGCAACATACTCAACAAACAATTGAAACGTGGGTACCGGGATTATGGATTGGAAGGTGAAATGCGGTATTATGCGCACCAATTGGAAGATTTCGAAGAGGAGATTGATCTGGCAGCAGTCTTAAAATTACGCAGGCACGAAAAAGACTATATCCTGCGCCAGGATTCTGCTTACTGCATTAAACTAAGTGCAGTATGCTCGGAGTTAAAACAGTCGATAATCTCCAGAGAAACAACTCCCAAGCGCAAGCAAATTCTGGCCTTGCTAACGAGCTACGAAAACAGTTTTAATCACCTCGTGATGATGCAAAATGAAATTGGTCTGCGCAATGGAACAGGCTTGTATGCTCAGCTGAATGAACATTCCGATTCGGCCATCTCTGCCTTTATTGGTGCTTCTGAAAAATCCAAACAGACCACTGGTGCATACATTCAAAACGTTTTGGTCACGTATATCCTCTTGTCCCTCTTTTGCCTGCTGTTGGCTGTATTCCTCAGTTACCAAATCGCGAAGAGCTTCAGCCGGCCGATTCAAAAACTATCTGAAGTAATGAAAGGCTTCCTGCTGGCGAAACAACTCAACAGCAAAACAAGTTCGGACCTCGCACAGCATTCTCCTACCGAAATCAAAGAATTGACGGACTCCTACTTTCGGATGACCCGCCAAATCAATGCGCAGTATGAAGAAATACACGAGAAGAACAAAACACTGAAAGAACAAAACCACCAATTGACCAAGCTAAATGAAGAGCTGGATAAATTTGCCTACAGCACATCTCATGATTTAAGAGCTCCCCTCACCTCCTTGCTGGGCTTGGTTGAATTGGCCAAATTGGAAGACAACCATCCTTCTACCACCGAGTGCCTGACACTCATGGAACAAAGCATCCATAAAATGGATGGATTCATCCTGGACATACTCAGTTATTCAAAAAACAAAAGTGTCGATCTGGATATTCAGCAAATCAACCTCGTTGCATTGGTGACCGAGCTGTTCAATAAAAACAGATCTTATAGCCTTGTGCAAGGAGTTACTTTAGATATTGATATTCAAGATGAGGTCGCGTTGTTTACTGATGCTAGCAGACTGCAATTGCTGTTGGGCAATTTGATTTCCAATGCGGTTCGATACAGCGATGCTAACAAATCGTTTCGTTTTTTAAGTATTTCTGGAGTAGTGAGCAGCACGCAAGTTCATTTAACCATTGAAGACAATGGAATTGGGATTGATAATAAATTTCAGAGTAGGGTATTTGAAATGTTTTTTAGGGCGAGTAAAAAATCACAAGGCAGCGGACTTGGACTCTACATTGTCAAGGAGGCCACGGAGAAATTAGGAGGCTCTATTATCCTTTCCTCTCTGTTGGGTGTTGGAACGAGTTTTGAACTCATCATACCCAATCACTTTATCTCTAATCCCCGCGTTGATTCAACCGCCCGGGTCAACCACTCCAACAAAAGAATGCAGTTACAGGACTAGCTCCACTCAACCCTAAAAACGTGCCCCACATCGAAAGCGGCACCACTTTTGTCTTTTGGTCGGAAGAGATTGTCTAATTTTAATCACAAACCAACTGAAACCAAAGTAGATATGAAGAAGATATTCGTTTTAATGGGTGCCACATTGCTGGTAGCAGCATTGAGTACCAACACCACTTTCGCACAAGAGTCTAGTCCTACAGCAGCACCGCAAAAGACAAAACAGACCACCAAGGTTAAATCGGAACGCGCGGCAACCAAAGCAACTGAGGCACCAGCTTCATCAGCTAAGTCTACATCAGGCAAAGCGGAACGCGCTGGAACGAAAGCGGCAGCAGCGCCTGGCTCATCGGCCAAATCTGCTCCTGCAAAAAAGGGAAAAGCAAAAACCAAGGCAGCAGCCAATTCTTCTAAAGCGGCACCAGCCAAGAAGGCCAGTTCACAGAAAAGTTCGGCTAAAAGAGGTGCAGCCAAAGCTGAACCTGCTAAGAAATCGAAGAATTAGATTAGGCGCGTTCCTGGATAATAAAGAAACCGTCATCCCCTTGTTTTTGATACAAGGGCATAAAAATTCTTCCGGACTCGGGTGCTGTAATGGCACCCGATTTATTTTTGGCCAGTTGCTGTCCTTCTTGTATTTCCTGAAAATTCATGTATCCAGGATCCATTACAAAACCTTCTCCGGGCTCGATGGCGTAACGGAAAACAATGTCAAACACCTTGTGTCGGTCGGGTGAAATGTGGGATAATTTTTGGTAGAACTGTTTTACCTGCGGCAACTCATCTTCTTTCAGGCAACCGGCATACACCAAACTCAGAAAAATGAAGGCTTTGTGCCATTCTACCGATGAAGGATCATCACTAGCTCCCGCCTCAAACACCGCGCTGCTGAAGTTCAATTCATCCATGTAGGTGTGCAGCGTGCCGGTTAAGAAGTCATCCAGTCCGCAGATGATGGGCAATGGAAAAAATTCTGATTGCTTTTCAACGTAGCGGATGCCAACGAACGGCACAGACGGTGCAGAGGTAGTATGCAGGTCGACAAAGGTGAGTGGGTCCTCCTCTTCTTCTTTTATCTCCTGGAACAAGTTCAGAATTTCGCGCATTTCGAAAAACTCGCTGTCAATTCCTTCCTTTTCCATGTAACCGTTCTGCACCCGTTGGATGTTTTCGGGCAACCACATCCGATTCAAATCTTGCTGGATGTAGCGCTGTTTGAGGTTCAATGCTTTCAGGTTGCCGGCAACGCCAATTACCTTTCCCGCCAAGGCATCGGTGCGAATGGACAAAGCCATCAGTACTTCTCGCAGTGCTAATACTCCAGCGGGTTCGTTGCCGTGCATGCCCGACATAAACACCACGGTAGGCCCGGGTGATGTGCCGCGAACGGAGCCAATGATTCTACTGCTAACTAATTCTTGTGAGGTGGGGGTGTTACTTGTATCGCTCATCCTATTCTTACTACTCAAATCTTGAAGTCATTTTTGCTACCAACACTATGTCTCGCTCTGTAACGATGCCCAATAATTTTTGGTCTTCAGAAACTACCGGCAAACATCCGATTTTTTTTTCGGCCATCGTTGCAACAGCTTCTTTTGTGGAACAATGGGGATCTACGGAGACCAACTCTGTTGCCATGATATCTTTCACCAGTGTTTGATCTTCGGAATACCGTGATTTAAAATGGTGAATGAGGTTGCTGGAGGTGATGAGGCCAACCAACTCGTTTTTCCCATTTTCAACGGGAACGTAACGAATGTTGCGCCAATCCATCACGTTGATGACCAAATCGAGCAGGTCGTCTTCCTTGACGGTAAAAATATCAGAAGTCATCACCTGATGTACTTCAGCAAATTGTTTGTACGAATCGGCCTGTTCCGGCTGAATGTTTTCCCAGGTATGTCCGGGATGGCCTTCCTGCTCCTTCCGGTACATTTCTTTGGTGATGTTAGCGCTGGCCTCTGCGGGGGTCGAATTAACCAGCAATTCACCAAAGTTCTTTGTTATCCAACGGGATCCATTGGTGTGCAGATCCAAACGGGCTTCAATCACATTCAACAGGCGATCGATGTCTTTTTGATTCACGTGCATGGATTTGAGCCCCACCCGGGCGATGGGTAACAGTTCGTCTTTGATGAGCTCCTTGGCGGTGAGGTCCTGACCAAACCACTTAAACTGTGTATCGAGGCAAGTGCGTGCGGCTTTGTAGAAGTTGTGGCGCACATCGTCAAACTTCATTTGTTTGTGCACATCCGAATAAGCCTCCGGCATACCCCGCATCAATCCGAGCCAGAATGCTGAGTTGGCCATTTCGTCCAATACGGTTGGGCCGGATGGAATGTAACGGTTTTCAATGCGCAAGTGCGGCTTGCCCGTGTCGGAGATGCCATAACAAGCGCGGTTCCAACGGTACACGGTACCATTGTGCAACTTCAACGCATGCAATTCAGGTATTTGACCTGCTTTCAGCAAAGCCATTGAATCCTCTCTGGTTTCAGACGCAATCCACATGTTGTAGCGGCTGATGTTGTCTTTAAACATGTCCAACACCGAGCCCGTCAACCAATCGCGGCCAAAGCTCACGCGTGGCTCCTGCTCTCTGCGCAGCGTACCGGTGTTGCGCGTATCCATGCTTTGTTGAAACAACGCAATGCGGGTCTCACTCCACAGACGCTTACCGAGCAGCACGGGAGAGTTGGCCATTACCGCCAACACAGGTCCTGAAATGGCTTGCGACCAATTGTATTGCGTTACAAACTCTTCCGGGTCTACTTGCAAGTGCACCTGAAAGCTGGTGTTGCACGCCTCAAAAAGGATGTTGGGGTGACTGGTCACCAATTCATCGATGCCCGTGATGCGCAAGTCAAAATCTTCTCCCCGTTGATCGCGGATAATGTCGTTGAGAGTTTCATAACGCTTATTGGGCGTCATGTATTCAAAGTTCAGTTCCTTCCGTTGAATCGTGGGCAGAATACCCGTGAGTATGATGCGGATATCTTCTTTGGATGCTGCTTTTTTACCTTTCGCCAGCAAACGTAACAGTTGCTTTTCCATGGTAGAAAAACAATTGCCTTCAAACACCTGTGGGTCGAGGTTGATCTCCAGGTTGTAACGGGCAATTTCTGTGGTATAATGGTTGTCCTTTACGGCCTTCAACACTTCCATCGCTCCCATGGAAGGACGCCAATCCTTGCCAACGAGGCACAACTCCTGTTCTGCTCCAATGCGTTGAATGCCTGATTCGAACACATCATTTTCAAGCATGTATTCCAATGCCTGAATATCGCCCAGCAACTGGCGGGTAAATGCCCGTTTCTCTTCTGGATCTACAAATTTATTGACTGCTTGTTCACCCACGGTAATCTGCTTTTCAGCAAATTTATCGCATTCGATTGGATGAGCAAGGTGTAAGACGAATTTTTGAAAGGAACCTACTCGTCAATGTGATTTCGCACAAAGAACAAGATGCCAGCAAGCAGCACCATGGTCCCCCCTCCTATCCATTTTAATGTATTCATCATCCCTTCCACCAAATCTTGTGTAGACATATCCCGCCCCCACAGATTAAGGAAGTTGGCCAACCAAATCAGGAGGATGTAAAACAGAAGCAGCACCACCGCAAAACCGGCCTTTTCAAAATACTTCAATTGCCGGTCATAATTAATAGACCATATGGCCACGGTAATCAAAACTACTGGAACAGGAAGCGTTGCCAAATGAAATAGTCCGAGGCCCAAACCATCTTCGAGTAAGTTGCCTATGATGTGTAATAGCAATACAATGGCACCTTCAATGATCAGAAATATGCGAAGGTGATTCCTTATCCGACTGTCAATGTTGGCTAATTCCATAAAATTTTGGCAGAACAAAACGAGTTCACTACCCGCTTCTTTTCCGGATCTACCAATTTGTTGATTGCTGGTTCCCCGCGGTCATCTGCTTTTTATCAAAACTATCGCATTCGATTGGTTCGACAAGGTGTTGGTGATTTTTTTGGGGAATGTTCATTTCTATGTATTCATGGGATTGCCCAGTTGCTAAGGATTGTGGATGTTCATCCCGAATAACTCGGGACGAACCAAAGAAAATCAAGACGGTAAATGCCCTGTGGGCATTTGAGCGAGACTGTGCGGCTGGTTTTTATGGCCATGCCCACGCGAGCCCCGGCCATATTTTCACCCTACGCGCTGGCTGGCGCACGCGCCTTTGTTAAGTATGGATTGGAGTTCTATTTAACCATAATGTTGAGACATTATTTCTTCTCCCGTTTATTTGATTTCACTCGATCATAATAATTCTCTCGCCCCATCTTCTGGTCTTCAGTCAAATCTAATAGCCCCTTATTCCTAAACTTTTCCGTAACGTTTAACCCGTTATTTCCGACCAACACACCAGTTATAGCTGACTTCTTTGAACGGTATGTCGTCTTTTTTCTACTCACCGCGAATCCATCTTTTGTAATCACCTCCACTATTCCATTAGTCAATTCTTGGAAATCTTGGGGTGACGAAAAGTGTAAATCATCTACCCATCTCGAATATTTAATGTCATGCCCAGATATGTATTCCAATATCTCCATATCTGTGTCCAGAAACACGAGGTTTGCTAAAAATGTACTTGTACAAACTCCTTGGGCCAACTCTCCTCGATAAGTTGTCAAACTAGTCAAGGCCCACGCAATTGGTTTCGAGAATCCCAAACCTAATAACTTACCCTTAATTCTATCTTCAGAAATTGACGGATAGAAACTCTTAATATCAGTAGCGAACCGGAATTTCCTCCCTTGGTGCACCCTAGCATGGCTAATATTGTCTTTTCCCTTTACCCCTCCTTGAACATGAATTGGCATTAGGAAATTGGGCTCTAGAATCTTTTGGAGAATTTTCTTTTGCAATTCCTCGAGTACGCCACGACTAGCATTGATCGTTCTTTTCTGGACAACACCATTTACAGTCTTCGGACGACCTAGTTCATCCTCTTTCGGAATATCAAAGGAATAATAGTACTTATCAATATTTCCACAAATCTCTTCTAACTTGGAAAAAGGCATCCCAAGATATTTGAATTGCAACTCCTTTTTGGACCTAATCATTTTCGCGGTTAACAGCCAGAAAAACATCGCCTATAAGGCCTTTTAAAGATGGAGACACCATAGAGAACAGATCTTCTTTATCGTCCGGAATATCACCTTTTTCAATTGCCAAAAAGAATAAAATGGGCAAGGGGATTTCTAAAGCTCCCCCAATAACCTTTAGCGTGGTAAGATTCGGCTCTTTCCTGTCATTTTCGATTTGAGACAGGTATGCTTGTGTTATATTGCAGGCAACAGCAAGCTCAAGCTGCTTTAAGCCTCTTGCCTTACGTAATCGGGATATTGTGGTTCCGAGATTCACGGGAATGTGTTTTGAGAGAATTTAAAAGTGCGCCAGTTAAGAAGATTCTTCAAGAGCGGTTTGGATCATTTCAACTAATTTGATTTTGCCTAGCACTTTTAGTAGAGCATGAGCAACTTTCGTTAGTTGAGATTTCTCCGTCAAGCTGCGTGAATCGAAGTCTCCCTTCTGAAGTATGCGCAAGGCACTTTCCAGAGCTTCAACCTCATCAACCAACAACGAACTACGGTTCTGAAGTGCAGCCTCGATTCCGTGAACGAGTACTGCGAGTTTTTGCTTATCCATGGTTAAATGAATTAAGTGATTAAGACGGCAATAGACCGCCTGCCTTTTCGAAAAATTGCCGTGTCACGTAGTTCGCAAAACACTCCTAAATCTCATACCTGCTAAAAGTGTGGTAGGGTTATGTATCTATATGATATATAATACTACTACACTTAATAATTCTACAAGCGGGCCAATGGAATGACTAAAAGTCATTGTACAACTGAGGTACTTAAGATCGGCAACATTTCATGTCGTTCACTTAAAAAGCAAAACCATTCAAAGAACTGACTCAAACATACAAAAAAATATAACTGACAGTTAAAATTTTGAGGAGCGACTTTTCCACAGGTTATTAACATTCGTCCAGAGTCTTTAGTCAAACTGAAATGATCACTATTTGATCAAATTTGATGCAAACAGGGTGGTTCCGCTTCCCTCCCACTTCAATTTTCGCTACTTTAGTATTTCCTAAAGTACAAGTTCTATGTTTCAATTCTCTCTATTAAAGATAACCCGCTATGTCCTGTCAAGAGGAAACGACTGGCACCGCCTACTTGTAGTGCGGAGGAGGGCTAAGGCGGGCCTTTTTATCCTAAAACTACATTATCATGTTAAACCCATTAGTTGGGGAGGACTTCACTCCCCTGGCCGATTACGTCAACGAAGTTTTTGACGGCCACCTTATCAAGGTGATTCGATATTTGAATCGCACCATCTTCCTCTTTCACTTCTTGCCAGAGAACCAGCACATTCCTGAATTGGAGCGGCAGAACATTGTAAGTGTGCTTAACGGCATTAAGGATTCACTTATGGAAACCTATTTTAAAAGGCAGGGATACGAAGTCATTCGTTTTTCTTAGAGGCCTTAATACCCTCGCACCTATTTCCTTCCCTCAAACTGGCTCATTCATCCACTGGATGAATGCCCTTGATGGAGACCTACTTTAAACGGCAGAGTTATGAAGTTGTGCGATTTTCTTAATTGAAAAGGAAGGGGCTGTCTCATAACCGAGACGGCCTCTTTATCATTTAGAGTCGTTTTTCTTATGAGGTATTTGCAAAGACCTCCGCAATCATCTAGTTTTAGAAATATTAATAAAGTTCCAGCTTACGGAGTTTAGCTAGACGTTGTGCACCATTAGCAAAGCTGACCAGAACGAAATGTAAACTATGACTGAACTTGACAATCTTGCTTTTGCTCTTTCTGAATTTGCAGGCCTAACCTCGGAAGATTTTCTTGAATCCGAAAATATGTGGAAACGGATTGATTATCAAAAAGGAGATTGCTTTAATGAATACAGAACAGTCTGTAAATATTTAGGCTTTATCTCCAAAGGGGTCTTCCGTTCATATATTACAGATGAAAAAACAGGAGATGAAAAAAATGTTTTCTTGTATTCGGAAAATCAGATTGTTGTTCCCTTCACAAGTTTTATCAATCAAGTACCTTGTAACTATTGCACAGAGGCAATAACAGACGCAGAAGTTCTTCGTATAAACGTATACGACCTACTTTCACTCTACAAAAAATCTCATGCCTGGGAAAGATTTGGACGGTTGTTGGCACAAACAGCTTTTGGTGTAGCAATAGAACGGACAGAAAGCCTGCTTTTTAGAACTCCCGAAGAACGCTACCTGGATTTGATAAAACAACATCCCGAAATTTTCGATAATGTACCGCTCTATCATATTTCATCCTACCTCGGCATTCAAGGACCTTCGCTCAGTCGAATTCGAAAAAGAATTTCAGATGAATGACCCCATTTTAACTTAAGTTAAATTTTTTGGGGAATTCAATTCCAACCTTTGTCGACATAACATAAAATCAAGATGTATGGCAAAGTCAAAAATAGTCGTGTTAGCTCACGGCATGTTTGTGAACAACACAAGCTGGTCGCAATGGAAATCCTACCTGGAAAGCAAAGGATATACTGTTTATAATCCTGCCAACCCTGGACACCAAGGTTCGCCCAAAGATTTGAGAAACAACATACATCCTGAACTTGTAAAAGCCGGGTTTATTGATGTAGTAAATAACTTATCTAAGTTCATTGACTCCTTACCTGAAAAACCACTTATCATAGGCCATTCAATGGCTGGACTTGCTGTTCAAAAATTAGTTGAATTAGGGAAAGCAGAAGCAGGTGTCAGTATAAATGGTGCGCCCCCCAAAAACGTAATGGCCCCTTTTTCTACTGTAAAAATAGTTTGGCCAGCCTTGAACTTCTTTGCGAGTAAAGGTTACTATTTGGGCTCAAAAGAATGGTACAACAAAGCCTTTTTCAATACACTTTCGAAATCCGATCAAGAAAAATATTACCAGGAAGTTGCCGTGCCAGAAAGTAGAAAAATAGGAAGGGAAACATTGACCAAATCGTTCTCGAACATCAACTTTAAAAAAGCTCACCGTCCTCTATTATTTATCGGTGGTGGAAACGACAATATATTCCCAACGGCATTAGTCAAAAAAAATGCAACGAAATATAAAGATTCCAGCAGCCGCGTTGATTTGAAAATTTTTGAAGATAAAAGCCACTTTATCTGTGGAGAACCAGGTTGGCAAGAGGTCGCAGATTACGTTGTAAATTGGCACGAAAATTTATAGAACAGAATGCCAACAATACAGACTAAAACTGGCGGTTCGGGTGCAAACTCGAACCGTTTTTGCGTTTAGCCAAGTAGTTTGTTATTTGAAAAGTACATGTAACACCTCTGCCCTCTCCAGCACTTTTTTTTCCTGCCCGTGCATTACTTTCAATTCGATGCAGTCTTTAGGATAATATCAACTTAAAACGACTGACATGAAACAACTACCTAAAATCCTCCTTGGTCTCACGTTTGGGCTGTTCCTCACTGCTTCCATTCAGGCGCAAGGCCCGTTGGCTCCAGAAATTACATTTGAGAATACAGAAGGCATCGAAACCACCCTCTCTTCCATGAAAGGCAACATTGTCTTAATTGATTTTTGGGCTTCCTGGTGCAGACCCTGCCGCGTGAAACACCCCGAATTGGTAGCGACCTACCAGGAGTTCAAAGACCAACCATTTAAGCAAGCCAATCAATTTGACATTTTCAGCGTTTCCCTGGACAAGAGCAAAACAGCTTGGTTAAAGGCCATCGAACAGGATAAACTGGAATGGGACAACCATGTTTCTGATTTAAAAGGCTGGCAATCAGAAGTTGTCAAAACTTATGGCATCCGAGGCATCCCGCAAAACGTCTTATTGGATGCAGAGGGAAGAATCATCGGCAGAAACCTGCACGGAGAACAATTAAAAAAGGTGCTGCAAAGCTTGCAAGAGTAACAGGATTCCCCATGTTATCTTAAAATTGATTGGGATGTAGACCAATGTATGCGTGAGATTTCTCAACATAAACCCATTACCGAGCAGCGCCAGCCGGAGATTGAACGTGCCCAGGCGGGAGATCAAACCGCCATGCACCAACTCTACACCCATTACATGGTGGCGATGCTCAACACATCGTTTCGAATCTTAAACAACAAAGAAGATGCGGAAGACGCCTTGCAGGAGGCTTTCATCAAGGCGTTTTCCAGCCTGCACCAATTCAATTATCAATCTACGTTTGGGGCTTGGCTGAAACGCATCGTTGTCAACCACAGCATCGATCAACTAAAGAAAAAGCGAAAAGTCGCATTCACCGATGGCGATGACCTGCTGGTTATGGAGCTTCCAGCAGAAGAACCAGTACCAGAAAACAACCTACAGGAAAAATTGGACCGGCTATATCAAGGATTGCATCAGTTACCAGACGGATACCGAACCGTGCTTTCCCTCTATTTGTTGGAAGGATATGACCACACCGAAATATCGGAGATTTTGAACATCGAAGTCTCCACGTCCATCTCCCAGCTGAGCCGGGCCAAGAAAAAACTAAAATCATTGACTGTAAAAGGAGCAACACATGGATGATTTAGAAAAAGTATTTAGAGACAATCAAGCATCGTTCGATCGAATCACCACTGACAAAGACTTGTGGAGTCCCATCAAACAATCATTGGCGACCCCGATAATCCCCATTGAAAGGGCCTCCAAAAGCAACAGACGTTGGTGGTTGATGGTCGCAGCCTCCATTGTGCTGTTGGTGGCTGTTTCGGCTTACTGGTTCATCCATACCGACTCCCCGCCCCGCTTTGAAAATCTGGCAATGGCAGCTCCCGATGGGAAAGAAGTGGTGTTTGACCCCTCCTTGAATAAATACACGCTCATCCAGTTTTGGGCTTCCGGCAATGTGCTTTGTGACAAACAAAACTGCTACTACTACTTGCCCGCCTACAAAAAATACAAGGATCGGGGATTTGAAATCTACGCCATATCGCTCGATTTGGACAAGCGCGAATGGATGCAGAGCATTGAAGAAAACGACTTACCGTGGATTCATGTTTCCGACTTAAAAGGGTGGGAATCTCCCGTTTGCATTGAATGCGACATCACCAAAATACCCACCGCCTTCCTCCTGGATCAGAAAGGCAATATCATCCTTGAAGACGTGAACGCTGAAATGCTGGACAAAACGTTGAGCACGCTCCTGGCAGACAACGGTTCGTAATCAGCAAAAACTCCTTTTCACAAAAGAATGGGGAGCTGACATACTACAACCTGGGTAAGCTGACGTTACTATACGGTGCGGGCAGCATTTTTAACCAAATCCAGGAAACAACTACATGGTCAATTCGTTCGCCCGCATGCCCCAAAATTTCAGTCTGAAATGGTGGTTCAATAGTACTCGCATCTTACGGTTCACCTCGCTCCTATCAGCACTTGCCGTAATGCTGTTCACAGTCACTAACCTCAAGGCTCAACCCCACAAATTACGTTCGGATATCAAGATCAACGTCAAAGCGGATACGGCAAAGATGCGTTTCTACGATCTGGATGTCATTGAAGAAAACAAGTACATCAAAAAGGTCGTGCTAAAAATGCGCTACGGCAGCTGGATTGTCATGAACCCCAAGGATGCCGAGGTGCTGAATAATACCGGTATCAATGTCATCAGCATCGAGCTTGTTTACACCAATTTCCACAAGCACCGTGTGCAACATCAATTAAACCAGGAGCGGCTTACGGAGTTGTACCTTTTAGCTCCCGACATTTTTTCTCAGCCCGCGCAATGGACGTTTGCGGAACAATCGGGGTATAACACCGAGTTTGGTGCCCGAAAAATGTTTCACGGCATTGTCATCAAATACGTGGAAGTGCCCATCTACGCTCCCCCGACTAAGAAGAGCATGTTTGGTGCATTGAGCAAAACACCTGCCGACACTTCACTTTACCCTGTCTTCGAGAAACGAATAAATTTTGACCGGCAACTAATTTGTGCCGATTTAACCGGGAGCATGTCACCGTATTACATTCAGGTGTTCTCCTGGTTGTATTTAAAAAAGAGTTTCAATCCGCTCAGCTTTTCCTTTTTTAACGATGGAGATGCCACACCCGATGGCCTCAAAATAATGGGAAAAGTGGGGGGAATTTATCAGTGCCGAACCAATTCTTTGGATGTCATTACCAAATATGCTTTTAACTGCATCAGTGGTGGCTCCGGTGGCGACTCCCCCGAAAACAACATCGAATCCATTTTATCGGGGTTAGAAAAATACCCCGATGCCACTGAAATCATCATGTTAGCCGACAATTGGTCCAACATGCGCGATTACTCCATGCTCGAACAAGTTGACCTCCCCGTGCGGGTCATCGTATGCGGAACCGGACTCTTTGGTGTTCAAAAACCCGTCAATGTGCAATACCTCGATTTGGCCAGAAAAACGGGCGGCTCACTCCACACCATTGAAGAAGAATTGATGGACCTGGCCGAAATGCGGGAAGGCGAAGAAATAACTGTTGGAGGCGTGCGCTACGTTGTGCGTGGCGGTAACTTTGTGAAGCGGTAGCGGCTATGAGAATTCCGTTAGCTCTTTTCCTATTTCTTACAACCACAGCAATCCACGCACAGATGAACATGGACTCGCTGATGCTTGCCTTGTCCGATTCGACTCATTACATGGCCAGTGATAAAATGAAATTCTTTGAAGATCCCTACAAACAGTTTGAGAGCAGCACCAGCAATGAGGTGTATGAAGTTTACCTGGATTCAACCGGCCAACTAACAACCATCATTGGATTGGCCGTTGTTTATAGGGAGTATGACGAATCCGATCGGATCATCAAGCGGATCGGTTACAATTTAGAAGGCGGTTATTACCTGTGGGACTATCCCCCCATTATAATTACACATTACGGGGAGCGTTCCAAGTCCGAAGATAACTACGGGTACAACAATCAATTACGGTCACGCACCACCACCATCATCGATTCCGTTGACAGGCTGATTCGCACCTTGAATTATGATTCCGACCTGCAATTAACATCCATGCAAACGAAAGACTATCTGGATTCGAAAAACGAAGTTTGGGTAAAATTCTATGATGGTGCAGGGCACTTGCGACCAAACCAGCGAGGTATGTCTATTCACCTGCAACGATTGGACCCTGCCAACCCGGAATTTGTAGTAGCAGAATATTTCTATGACTCCAACAAAAACTTGGTAGACGCAGACCATTGCCATCTGTTCTCAAATGACAGAGAAAGCTTGATTTACTCGCGAATAAGTAGAGAAACCAGAGACGGAGTAATTGTTACTTCCTTTTTTAACTCCAAGGGGCGAAAAATTTGTGAGGATGATTTAGTCACGGGTGAAATGGTAATCTTTCACTACTAACTGCCGATTTTCGATTCAAACGATTCGGGCCTACACTCACACCACTTAAAAATTGGCGTAATTTTAGTCCGTTCCCTATAGAACAGAGTCACCCCATGCTCCAACCATTTATCACTGGTTTCCTTTTGATGCTGTGCTTCACCTCTTTTGCTCAAACAAAGGAGAAGGACGCACACCTCGTCAGCGAACTGGGAAGTAAATTCGCAGCATCGATTGATTCTACTCGGATTTTGTCGGGCAATTCCAAATTGACCTATTCTCATGATTCCTTGTTTAAATGCATCCACTTAACAGGACCAAACGGACAGGTAAGTCTGATTGATGTGCGTTACCTGGGCAATCACAGAGGATATGTAAAATTTAAGGCCGATCAGGAAGATTACGTGCTTTTCGATTACAGAGGTGACGGATCAGGCAATCCTGCTTTCTTGATGAAGGTAAACAAGAGAACTGGCACGAAAGAATTCCCAACCACAGATGATTTATAATGCGTGCAGCAAAATGAAGTACCTCTGCACCATCCTCAGCGGACTGACACTACTCAGCTCCTGCCTCAACCCTGCGGTTGAAGATAAAAACGAACAATTGGCTCTCTCTGACACTGCCATCTCAAAGGTCCTGGAACCTGACACTGTAACCGTCACCTTAGAATATTACGGTTGGCTGTGCCCTTGTGCGCAATGGATAACTCCGAAAAACAGGCTTATATATGCGCAGCAATCTAAAAGAGACTTGAATTTAAAAAATGGCATTTTCTGGAACGTCAAAACCGCGAACGAAACAGTCAAAAGTCCATTTGACCTGGCTTGGGACATGGAAAACCTAACCTTTGAATTCACCGGCCAATTTTACAAAGAGCCACAATTTATAGGCGATGAAGGAGAAGAGCATCCGGCTCGCACCTTGTTGTATCATTCGGTGGTATTGAAAAGCGACAGTCTGCAAAAATGAAAATCTACCTCTCTATTCTGGCCATGACGCTACATGCCTGCTGGGTCTTTCGACCTCGCGGCAGACAGGTTCGACCCGACAAGTTATAAAGTCTACAAAAATGAAAATCCACCTCTCTATTCTCGCCATGACGCTACATGCCTGCTGGGTCTTTCGACCCGGCAGGTTATACACCGTTATCGTAGCAGCATAAACCACTTCTTATCGCAGACACAATAGTATCACGTCCATTCCGAAATAAATCAACTCTTCAATTCTCGTTCACAGTATTTATTAAATTGTGAACCATACCTGCCGGGTCGAAAGACCCAGCAGGCATTAAAAGTCTGCAAAAATGAAAATCCACCTCTCTATTCTGACCATACTTCTGGTAGTTAAATTGGGCTCTGCACAAGGCCTCACCCACGAACAACAGGAGGTTGTGACGACTTTCGTTAATTGTGTAAAGGATAAAAACCTGGACCAGCTAAAAACCTTGGTTCGGTATCCGCTTAGAAGGACTTACCCGCTTCCAGACATTAAAACCGAAGCTGAATTTGTGAGTTACTACCCCACTCTTTTTGACGACATACTGGTGGACATGATAGTGGAATCGAATATTGAAAATGATTGGGACGCTGTGGGCTGGCGCGGAATTGCGGTAGGTAGCGGCACAATTTGGCTGGACTACGAGGGCTTTTTGATTGGGGTGAATCATCAATCCAATTCAGAGAAACAAATTCGCGGACAATTGATTGAAGCGGATAAACGCACGCTACATGTCAGTTTGCAAACATTTGATCAGCCAGTGCTACAACTGGAAACACCCAAATTCAGGATTCGGATCGATAAACTGCGCAATGGCCAATACCGATACGCCTCGTGGTCTATTGACTCTCAAAAAGACGAGGAGCCTGATTTAGTCATTGAAAATGGAACGTGGACTCCCGAGGGAGGTGGCAATGAACGGTTCGATTTTGTCAACGGTCTGTATACATATCAATGTTTCATCCATGTTATTGGCGAGGAAGACACTCCCCCTGCCGAATTAATCGTTTACAAAAACGAAAAGGAAATCCTGCGACAGCCTGCACAAATCATTCAGAAGTAAGCCGGTCAACCGAACATTAAATGAAACCAGTCAATACCATAAGTTTTAAAACAGATCCTAAAGCCACACGGGGCCGCGACTTGGTTTTGCTGGTGGATCAATTGCCGTTGGTTGATTGGCTGGAAAAGGCGATTCCCCTCGAATCTTCAGAACAAAATTGGGCTGAGAAAAAAGATGCGCTGGTGGTCACCCGTAGTTTAAAGAAGTCGCTCAAGAAGGCCGGTGAATATGACATCCTTACTTGTGCTCATTGTCAAATGTCCCAGGACATTCTCCTCGCCCCATTTGACATTCAACATGCCGCGGATTATGTGATTTGGCGAATGCAACCACCGGGAGCCGGCATCTATTTTGACAATATTGAATGGCTTGAATTTAAGTTTCACCAACCGCAATACGAATCGACCATTCGCAAAATCCTGCAAAGGTGATTCACACCATCCCATGAGTTTACCCACCAATAAATCGAGGCCCATCAACATTGGCAAATACCCCTGCCGGTGGATGGTATCCGAAAAACGACAAGATGCCTGGCTCAAACTCCTTGTGCAAAGTGACCATGGAGGAAAACTGACTGTAACCGTAAAACAGGAAGCCGATGGCATGGTTTGGATGTACAACAAAGACGGAGCATGCCATGTCGGTGCCATCACTCCGCACTGGATAGCAGAAATCGCACACATGGCGATGCAACTGGGCTGGTCCCAAGACAAAGCGACTCCTTTTTCTTTGGGGTTTGTGGATGGTAAGTTGGTTACTGTTTAATATTGCGGCTTCTGATACATTCAAACACTACACCATGAACCTGGATCAAAACAAGGAAAACGCCATCGCCTTTTACCGAATGGCTTACGAAGGCAATCCCCAAGCAGCCATTGAGCAATATGTGGGAGCAGAATACATTCAACACAATCCAGATGTGGGCGATGGAAATGACGGCTTCATTGATTATTTTGTGCGCATGCAAGCAGAGTATCCCGAAAAATCGATTGAATTTGTGCGCTGCATTGCAGAAGGCGAATTGGTCGCTTTGCACACCCACCAAACCTGGCCAGGCAACGATCAATACGTCACCATGGACTTTTTCAGGTTTGATGAAAATGGAAAAATTGTGGAGCATTGGGATTCCATTCAGCAGATCCCAGTAAACTCTGCTAATGACAATACGATGTATTAGTAGCCTGAGCTGGATTTTTAAGAAACTGAATTTGAGTCATTTATCTTTTTCAGGAAAATAAGGGCCAAATTTTCCTAATATTTCACGGACTCCCAGCAGTCGGGTTGTTGTTGCTCCAACGCAGGGAATACCTTCCTCAAGTCCATAGTGGGAGGGTTCCACTATTTTGATTGAACTTTCTCGGAAGACCGGGCAAAGGCCCAGTGGGCGTTTGAGCCAGTCTGTGCGTGAGCGTCAAGATTTTTTTGGTTCATCCCGAGTTATTCGGGATGAACATCCACGAACTTTGGTAGAAGCAAACCCATTTACACATGGAATTCAATGGCAAGACAAGTTTCAACCATTAATTACATCACCCCTAAGTAACCTGTCATTTTTGGCTTCAACACTATAAGAAACTGAATGTTATTGAGTTAATAATCGAACTCAGGTAACTAGAGATTTTTAACCTGTCGGGTCGAAAGACCCAGCAGGCATTGCCTCGTTTCATGCCTGCTGGGTCTTTCGACCCGGCAGGCACATTCGTTCTACATTCTCTCTTCACAGTATCCACTATTCTGAAATAACCGTAACTTTTACCCTGCGATAGACGCAGGGTGTTTTTTGATATAAAACTGTCATAATCCAATATTTGTGCACCATGTTCTTCCAACGCAAAAAGAAAAAACAGCCCACGGTCAACCAGTCAGAACAACTGTTTTACCCAACCGGAAGCGAAGTTTTTGAAGCATTGGAAGACATCGAAATTTCCTTCATGACGCACTTTATGGCTCCCTTCACAGGAGGAGATAACGCGCTGCTTCTAAAAGGAGAACGGATCGTTGTGAACCAACCAAACAGAAGCAAACCCACCAGTTACTACTGCTATCCCATAAACGATGAACAAGTCGAAAACCGCATCGTTTCTGATTCAGACAGAGACGACCCGCGTTACAATGGCTACAGTTTGTTCATTAGCACAAAGTCTCTAAATACTGATTTCAAACAAGTTGAATTGGCCCCCATTCAATACGTGCAAGGAGATGCAACCAGTCCGGAAGGCGGGCAAGTAAGAATCATTGTACACATCTGCAATGATGTGGGCGGCTGGGGAAAAGGATTTGTGCTGGCCATCTCAAAAAAATGGCCGCAACCAGAAAAAGCTTATCGACAGTGGTACAAAGACAAAGGGTTTGAACCAACAGACGGTGTGCAGTTTGAACGGATTTCAGGCTTGGACCGATACACCAAAGAAACATCGTTTGACCTGGGCCACGTCCAGTTTGTGCAGGTAGCGGACAATTTGTGGGTCGCCAACATGCTCGCTCAATATGGTATCAAACGCTCCAAAGACGGCATCCCTCCCATTCGGTACTCTTATGCCGGTAAATGCCTGGAACGGGTCCGACAATTTGCCCAAAAGCACAACGCCAGTGTACACATGCCACGCATTGGTTGTGGGCTGGCCGGTGGAAAATGGGATGAAATGGAGGAAATTGTAAAAAGCCGCCTCATTGCTCATGAAGTAGCTACTACGGTGTATGATTTGGGATGAAATGGCAAAAAGATATGCAGTTCTAGCGTTGCTGGTATTCTCGCTTTCTGCCTTCCAGTTAATTTACATCGCCACTAGGCTAGGGATTCACCAGCCTGGTTCCATTGTAATTACCACATTGGCAACAACGGGCCCAGATTTTAAGGTCGTGTTCGGGCGTTCGTTTCTGGCGGCTCAGATGCCGGATTCACTGGAGAGAATTGATGTCAGTGGAATCATGGTAGCAGCAAATGGCAGTGACGGGTTAGCAGACTTTCTTCAAAACAACCACCTGGCCTTCGGAGATTTCTTTGTCATCACTCCTCTGTTTGTTGGCGTTGAGCTGAGTGACTCAGACGCTTATCACCCTTTGGTGACAATCAATGGATGGTACCGTATTGGGGAATTGAATCTATGGGCCATGGTACTTTCCGAGTTTATTGGGATTGGATTATTTTGGTTTCTTTACAAGAAATATAAAAGCGGGCAAAATAGAAAGTAATATTTGAATAAGATGACAGCTATTATTACAGTTGTTCTTGGCATGGCAGCAGCATTTGCATTTGTAATCTATGCCATGAGTTTCAAAACCAAGAGTGAAAAAGAGTACGACAAAAAACTCGAAGCAAGCCTTGAAGACGAATTTATAATTGACCCTGAAACCGGGGCAAAAATAACCCTGAAAGAGGCTGAGTCCGGCCATTGGGATTCACACGACAATGAATTCAATACCATTCCTGAGTCGGATATTGACAAATTACTTTCCGAAGAATACAAACAGGCGCAGCTGGCATTGAACTACTTGCGAGAAAGCAAAGACTTTATACGGACCGAATTAACGGATGAACAATTTGAAGTATTTGAAAAAACGAAAATACTGTCCAATTACGCTGACTGGTCGTATTCAAACCCTTTCTCATTTAAAAATGGGGTCGTTATTTTTCCCGCGCCTGAACTAAATGGAGCGACTTACTATGATGTCAACTACACAGAATCACACGTCATGTTCTGGACAAAAATGAAGAGCATTGACGGCCATTATTATTTAAGAGAAAAGTTATCGGTCGAAAAGGTATTTGACCACTTTAGAAATGACGATGACCTTACCTTAAACGGGTATGAATCATTTACCTTTAAGCAAAGCAAAAAGGCCGTTCTAATCAATCAGATTCTGAAAAAACTTGAGGGAGAGCCAGGATTAGAAATTGAAATGGATCACGACAATTTGTTCATTAAAACAAAGCGGTTAGTCAGCACAGAAGACATTAAGCGAATTGAAAATATACTTAACAAGATTGGGTAGCATTAACCACACTATTGAACGCAAAAAACTTTGAATAAGAGGAAGTCCATGACTTGGCACCTGCCTCGCAAAACACGCATGAAAAAACGGCTCTGTACATTTGCAATTCTTCTTGGACTGATAGCTTGCACAATTCAAGCACAATCTCAGGAACTGACCATTTACCAATTAGGCGGCTACCAACAGGCAACTGCCAAAGAAATCGGATCATTCTCCCTCAAAATGAGGTATTTACTGATGATGTCTCCGGTAAGCGTCTACGCGATCTTGCAGATGATTTGCAATGTCTTCTCCGGTAATTCCTTCTTTCGGAATATCGTATGGATACAAAATTGAAACTCCGGCTTTGCCGGCCAACTCATGCATCGCAATAGCGATATCTTGTTTTGAAAGGCCATTTGCCATGGCCGTAGTGACTGAGTTTCCCATCGTTTGGTACAATACCCCCATCGCCTGCGCTGGTGCCTCGGCCACTACTTTTACATTCCCTTGTGTGACCGCGTCAGTTATCTGGCCGTTTACTGGTGTTGGATATGCCATATTGTATTAGTTTTTCCGAAAGGAAAGCAATTGTCTAACTGGCTCCAAGTTTTAGTCAGAATTTCCTCTGACACCAACGCAATATAATCGGGATGATGCTCTCGACAATACCCTTAATTCACAGCAATCCTTTTCACTTCCTGCTGGTGGGCACTTTGAATCACCAGCAGGTAATAGCCGGCATCAATAATTCCAATTATTTCAACATTAAAACCATGGCCAGCAGGCCTGGCCTGGATTGACACTGGCCGTCCGGTAATATCCACCAAACGCACATTGGTCTCAGCTAAATCGAAATCCTCGCAAGCAATGGAGAACATCTTTTCTCGCACGGGATTCGGCCACACAACAATCTTAGAGTTCTTGTTGCCCGGTTCAAACAATAGCTGCCGAATTTCAGAATAGGTACTGGTGCCATCAAAATCGACTTGCCTCAGTCGGTAATAGTTCCAGCCCTCAACAGGTGCATTGTCTACGAAGTCGTACTCCAATTTCCGCGAGCTATTCCCTGCTCCCTGGACTTGCCCGATTGTTTCAAAAGCTACACCATCAACAGATTTCTCCAACTCAAAAAAGTCATTGTTGGTTTCACTGGCCGTGCTCCATTCCAACAAGACAGCCTCCTCTGATTTTTTAGAAGCTTCAAAAGTCAGCAACTCAATTGGGAGAGGATTGTTCATGGTAGTTGATCCGAGGGTAAACGGACTGAAAGAACTAATAAAATCCTGACTCTGTATCGTTCCAGTGACGGTGCTCCCCAGAGTCAACACATTGCCCTCGTCCTCCCAAATGTTGACATTCCAATGCGCTACAACCAGCTCTGAAAGATCGGTAACTCCGCCACTGTTGGTGTCCCAACTCAGTGTTACGCGAACGGACGAAGAACCATTGTCCTGGTCAATATCCCAGTACTCTCTTGAACTAATGTGATCGATGGAAGGTTCGCGTGTTCCACCAGGAAATAATGGCCAGGGATTTTGGTCTAGGTAAGTGGCTGTAAATATGTCGGTCGTTTGAGATGGTGCCGTTATTCCGCAGAGGCGATATTGCTCGCCATTGCCAACAGGAAATGTAAATACATCGTCTCCTACTTTCCGAACTGGGCCATTGGTATGGCTGGCATCGCTGGCGTTGGTCACAGTAGCATCATTGTCCACAATTATTAGGCTGTCGGTGCTTGCATACAACACTCCATCTGTAAAATCCAGGTTGTCGTGAATGGTCACATCTCCCCCAGTGGTCAATTGTGGAACTGTCGCGAAGGAGTTGTTGAGCAACACATTTTGATAATCGAAAAAGTCTGCCCCGCCCCCATCGTCTGGAGGAAGCACCTGTTGTTCTGTAGTAGCATTCAATTCAAGCAGGCTGGTGCCATTCATGTCAAAGGTGCCAAAATTGTTGGGTGCGGCATTTTGAAGGAAGTTCCCTGTTAATTCAACCTCTGAGCTATTCTCGAGTTCTATCTGTAGTTGATTTTCAGAAGCAATGCCTTGCATGTCTAAATCTCCACCGATATCAAACAAAGCATTCTGGTTCAGTTCAATAAAAATGAGATCGGCATTCTCCGTATTGTCGATGTCTACATTCCCCAACACATTGATTTGTGCTGTGGTTCCTGCCCCATCATTCAATTGAATATTGATGTCGTCTCCTCCTGATTTGATGATGTTCCAATCGCCATAAACAATCAGCTGTGCGGCATCGTCCAATCGGGCCACAATGTCTTCGCCCTGTGACATTTGCATCGTAAACGATTCTGTGTTGAAGGGACCACCGGAGGGGCCTACAACAAATTGTGTATTGTCATTTAAGTCAAAGGTAAAATCGTTGACGTTGGTTGAGAACCCGTTGTCATATTCAAGCAGCGCACTCCCCTGGACTACAACAGTTGCATCATTTCTAAGCTGCACCAGAAAGTCATCATTGCTTGATTCGCTGGTGCCATAATTGATGTTCATATCTTGCGATACCAGTAAGTCCGCATCATTTGATAATTGAAGCTCAAATTCATCTCCTCCATCAAAATCAAGCACGAAATAGGCCACACTTAACTGAGCATCGTTGGCAGCACCATCTGCATTTTGATTCAACTCAATGCGTAAATCATCGTTTCCATTGTGTGTGATGAAAAGGCTGTCGCCAACGGTCATGGCAGCATCCCGGTCCATTGTAATTAGGGATTCAGAATTACTGTTATCAGTTGTTTCATTGTACATCACTAAATCTTGTCCAACATTAAATGTAGAGGTGTTGTCCATGTCAATGCGCACCCTTCGTGCATTGGTATTGGAATTGCGCAAGGTCATGTCACCTGTCACGTTGACGCCAAAAGAATTGGTCAGGTCAAAATCAATTATATCGGCATCATCTACCAATACGCTAAAATTACCACCAACGATCCAATTACCGTTTCCGGAGAGGTTGGCATCAAAATCATCGCCCTCCGCAATGGTCGCGGTAAAATCTCCTGCAATGTCCAGATCACCTGAAGAAGAATGCCGAACATTTAAATCCACTCCTGCATTGGGCGAAGTCAACGCTACCAGGAAATCTCCATTGATATCGAAACCTCCCTGGTCTCTTAAATCGATTTCAATCACCTCACTGGCAGACTGGTCATCAGAATCTATCTCCAGGTTATTGGCAACTGTCAAATCACCATCACCAAAGACACGGACCCTGGTATCTGCGCCATTGTCTTTGTCGATGTAAATGGTGCTTGCGCTGAGTTGAGCATCGGCACCGGAACCTGTTGCCGCAGTGTTAAGATCAATGCGCACCTCGTCATTGCCATCGTGGGTAATAAAAATACTATCGGCCACCGTCATGGTAGCATCACGATCCAACACAAGGAGTGTTTCAGAATCACTGGGGTCCGAAGTGGCATTGTAAATAACCAGATCTTGTCCTGTTGTAAAACTGGATGTATTGTCCAGGTCAATGCGTATCCTTCGACTGTTGGTATTGGTATTGCGAAGTGTCACATCTCCCGTTACATTGATGGCAGCAGAGCTCGTCAAATCAAAATCAATGATATCTGCATCTCCTAACGTCACATTCATCACACCTCCGACCAGCCAGTCTCCGGTGCCAGTCATGTCTACATCAAAATCATCTCCTTCAGGAATAGTAGCAATAAAGTCTCCGGCAATGTCAAAGTCACCGGACGAAGAACTGATGAAATCAATGTCCACCCCAGCATTCGGAGAACTCACATCAACCAGCACATCTCCATTGACGTCCAATCCGGACTGCTCCTCCAATTCAATTGACACCACCTGGCTGGCGTTTTGATCGTCTGAATTAATTTCCAGGTTGTTGGTGATAATTACATCACTGTTGTTGCCCAATCGGATGCGGGTGATGTCACCACTGTCTTTGTCGATGACGAAAGCGGAGGCGGTTATTTGGGCATCTGCTCCTGCTCCATCTGCCGATTGATTGAGGTGGAATTGTAGATTACCGTTGCGGCTTTGTGTCCAAAAAATGCTATCAGTAATGGTTAAGGTAGCGTCTCTGTCCAAAAAGATGCCGTTGGTAACTCCATTGTTTCCTCCATGATTCACTATAAAATCAACACTGCTGAAAGCTGCGGTGTTATCCATGTCAAATTGCACCAGGTTGCAACTAGCATCATTCGCAAAAGAAAAGCGATCGGTAACAGCGACTGAAGCGGTACTTATAATCTCTAAGTCAAAGTTATCGGCTTGGGCCATGTTAGTGGTCCAATCTCCACCGATGGAAAAGTCGCCATCGTTGTTAAACAATAACTCAATGTTGTCGCCACTGGGCATGTCCATGGTAACGTTGCCTCCAACAAGGATATCTCCTGTGCCCGTGATGTCAAAATCAATGTCATCGCCTGAGGCATCGATGTCCATATCATTGGCAATGTCCAGGTTTCCGCTGGAAGAATGGTAAATGCGCACATCGTTGTCTAAGGTGGAAAGATTGGAAAACAGCAAACTCCCATTAATGTCTATACCAGCCTGGTTGGACAGACGAATCTCAGCATGGTCGCTATTTTCAAAGTTGTCGCCATCAATGGTAAAATTATTGGTCACCGTGATGTCTGCTCCTTGTGACAATCGGACCGAAAGAAGGTCTCCCAAATCTTTGTCAAACGTAATAGAGCCGACCGAAAATTGTGCGTCAGCTGCTGCTCCATCCACGTTTTGATTGAGGTACATCAAACAATTCCCTTCAGTCGGTTGCACCCAATACAAACTATCCGTTATGGTGATCGTAGCGTCACTGTCAATAAAAATACCATTGTTGAGTGCTGTGGTTGCGCTGTTTTGGCTAATCATCATGTCTGCCGCAGAAAAAGCCGCATCATTGTCCAAATCAATTTCGACCAGATCGGAGCCGGCATTGTTCACAAATGTGAACCGATCCGTTACCGCCACGGTCGCATTGGTGTTCATATTCAGTGTAAAGTTATCGCTGTTCAAAAGCGAATTTGTCCAGTCATTGCCCACATTGATGGCGCTGGAGCTGGACATGTTGATATCAAAATTATCTCCGTCTGTTAAACTAAAGGAAAGGCTATCACCGATGATCCAATCGCCTGTTCCCGTCAAATCAACTGTAAAATCATCTCCATTGGAAGTGACTAAAAAATCATTGGCAACATCCAAATCACCGGAACTATAATGATCCAGATCAAAATCTACCAAAAAGGGCGAGGTAATGTTGACAGTCACATCTCCATTCACGTCAATTCCAGAGGCCCCTTCCAGTCGAAACCGAACCGGGTCGGCATCTTCCTGATCATTGGAATTAATGAGTATGTTGTTGGTCACTGTGAGGTCGGCATCTTCGTCTAACAGGATGAATAATCCATCTCCCATATCTTTCTCTATGACAAAATAATTGACTGACACCTGGACATCCGCTCCTGCTCCAGCAGTTGTCTGATTCATGTAGAATAAAACTTCATCGTCTTGTTGATGTGTAATAAACAAACTATCCGACACCGTTAAACTAGCATCTGCATCCAGGGAAAAATTGGTTTCTCCATCAGTCCCGCTAGCTGATAGGTTGTTTATTATCATGTCTTGTCCAATGGTAATGGAGGTGGTATTATCCAAATCATGGCGGATTCGCAATCCGGAAGCATCGTTCGTAACCGTATAATCTCCCGTTACCGCAATGGAACTTGAATTGACCATGTCCACATCGTAAATATCAGCATCGGACAAGGTGGCGTTGTAATTTCCGCCCACAACAAAACTGTGTGAACCCGACATGTTAATATCCAGGTTGTCCCCAGTCAAATTTATGGTCACATTCCCGGCCACATCTAACGAACCTGAGGAAGTTAAATCGACAATCAAATCCAAATTAACCGGCTGATTGTCAATGTCAATTGTCATGTTCCCATTGATATCGGCTCCGGCCGCATCGGCCAAACGAAAGCTGACATTGTTATCCAAATCGATGTCGTCTATATCCAACAAAAAATCATTGGTCACAATCAAATCGGCATCATTAGCTAACCTGATTTGTACCTCATCGCCTTGATTTTTGGAAATAACAAAATAGCCAACGCTCAGCTGAGCGTCCGCTGCGGCACCATCTGTATTCTGGTTGAGTTGAATCAGCACCTGATCATCGTCTGAATCAGAGATAAACAAACTATCTCCTACGGTCATAGCGGCATCACGATCCAAAGTAATACGGGTTTCGCCCTCGGCATCATCGTCAGAATTGTTGTCAATCAAAAAGTCCTGGCCAACGGAGAAAGTGTTGGTGTTATCCATGTCGATAACAATTCGGTCGCAATTGGACGTGTTGGTAATGGACACATCCCCGTTTACAGCGATACTGGCTGTGTTCAACATGTCGAGATCAAAGTTATCGGCATCCGCCAGGGTGGCCGTCCAATCTCCTCCAACTATCAAGCTTTGCCCGTTTGACATTTCAATGTCTGTGTCATCTGCGGTGTTACTCAAGGTAAAATCACCAGCAATGTCGAAAGCTCCGTCTGATGTAAGATTGAGGTCGATGTCTACATTGTCATTAACCGAATTGACGGTAAATGAGGCATTTCCATTCACATCAATTCCTGCATCTCCTGACATTTGAATTTGCCAATGGTCACCTTGGGCATTGTCATCAGCGGTAACAATCCAGTCATTGGTTACTGTCAGGTCAGCATTGTTAGATAATCGAATGTAAGTACGATCAGTATTATCAAAATCCATTAAAAGAGCTCCACAAGCTAGTTGTGCATCGCTTCCGCTCCCATCGGTGGTTTGATTTAGATAAACATAAAAATGGCCATCGGTAGGCTTAATGACTTGAAAAGTATCGGTAATTGTCATTGAAGCATCTGTATCCAGAAAGAACCCAGATGTTCCATCGTCTATTGTATTGTTGTCCGTCCAGAATAAATCGCCACCTATGTTTAGCGTTGCGGTATTGTCCATGTCGATAATTGGAACATGGCTGGTGGTCGTATTGGAAAAAACAAAATCATTGCCAATGCTAAAACTGCTAGAATTGTTCATTTCCAATTCAAAGAAATGAGCGTTGTTTTGAGTGACGCTAAAACTGTTTGTAACATTGAATGCAGCGCGATTATTCAATTGCATGAATACATCAACTTCATTGTCATCATCGTAGGATATTTCTAAATCCCCACCGATCGTTAACCCAGCATCATCACCAAAAATAATCCTGATGTCATCTTCATTGCCGTCCTGGTTTGTAGCAGAAATGGTTACGTCACCCGTTATGATAACATCGGCATCATCACTGGCATAGAAATACAAATCATCCCCGGTAGTTTGAGAGATAATCAAATTGGAGGCTGTGATCTGCGCATCGCTAGCACCGCCATCACTGATTTGATTGAGGTGAATGGAAAAGTGACCATCTGTGTTTTTCGTCAGTACCATACTGTCCGTCACAGAAATAGACGCATCCCGGTCCAGAAACAAACCTGCAAGGCTGCCATTGTCTGTGTTATCATCCGTCCAATAGAAATCGGAGCCTACCGAAATGGCAGCTGTATTGTCCATATCCAGCACGGCAATGGAACTCGAAGTCGTATTGTCAAACTGAAAGTAAGTTCCAACTGTCAGCGCAGAAGCACCGTTCATTTCAAGCTCAAACAAGGTAGCATCGATTTGATCAACTGAAAAATGACCCGTTGTAGCGGTGATGGAACTGTTATCATTTAGTTGCATGAACAAATCAACCCTACTTGCATCGTTAAGTGTCGCCTCAAAATCAACACCGGCAGTTAAGGTGGCGTCATCGTTGAGGATAATTTGCACATCATCGTCATTTCCATCTTGATTTGCTGTGTTCACCTGAATGTTTCCAGAAACGATTATATCTGCATGGTTGCTGAGGTAAAAGTAAATGTCATCGCCACTGTTTTTGTCAATCAAAAAATTAGAGGCTGTAATTTGAGCATCATTGGCACTGCCATCAGCCGTTTGATTGAGGTTAACATACAAATGACCATCGGTATTTTTGTCGATGAGAAAGGTATCGCCAACAGTTATAGCCGCATCACGGTCCAGGTAAAAACCTGAAATGTTGTCACTCTCAGTATTGTTGTCGGTCCAAATGAGATCTTCCCCAATCGTTAAGGTGGAAGTATGGTCCATATCGACCACAGGTATATGGCTTGAAGTGGTATTCTCAAAAATGAAATCGGTGCCCACAGCAAAGGCCGTGGCATTGTTCAATTCCAATTCGAAGAAGTGGGCATTGGTTTGATTCACAGAAAATTCATTGGTAATTGTCACAGCGCTGGCATCGTTGAGCTGGATGAACAAATCTACCTGGCTGCCATCATTGAGCGTAAAACGTAGATTATCCGATGTGCTGATGCTAGCGTTGTCATTGAGAGTTACTACCACATCATCGCCATTGTCATCTTCGTTGGAAGTATTGATAAGAATATCGCCTCCAGCCGTAACGTTGGCATCTTCACTCAACAAGAAGAAAAAATCATCGCCATCGGTTTTGTTGATGGCAATCTGATCGCCCACAGTTATTTGCACATCATTTGCTGCACCTGCGTCATTTTGGTTGAGGTAGATGTACAATTCCTCGTTGCCATCTTTCGTGATGTTGATGTCTTCGCCTACGTTGACGACAACATCCCTATCCATGTACCAATAAAACCCTTCCCCCGCAGTAGCTGAATAAATGATGGAATTTCCGATGTCAAAGGTGGCTTCAAAATCCATATCGATGACACAATCCATGCTGCCAGAATTGTTGGTAATGGAAAGGTCATTGGTTACTGCGATGTAGGAGCTGTCTCCTGCCGCTCCGGCAGCATTCATTGAAATAAGCGTATTGGCCTCCTGCGAACCACCCAGTGTGATGTTGATATCATCTGCTTCCAGACCAGCATCCTCGGTGAGGATGAACCCCATGTCATTCGAATTGTTATTGTTGATCGAAAAATTGGCGATGACGTCATCACCGACCAACACTCGACTGTCGTCACCTGCAATGCGCAACAACATGTCATTGTTGTTGCTCGAACCATTGTCTTTGGTCATGTACAGATCTCCTGCAACAAATAGCACTGCCCCTCCGTCCACATCAATGATGCAAGAATTACCTGTCCGGTCTCTATCATCCATGTTGACATCAGTACCAACGCCCAATCGGGCGCCATTGGTGACAATTAGATTGGCATCTCTGTTACTGGCATTTTGCGGAATTAATTGAATGCTACGACAAGAATCTGACGTACTCACGACAACGGTAAAGTCTCCATCTATCACCACGTCATCGGCATCACCGGGTACACCATCAGGGTTCCAGTTAGCGCCATCTGACCATGCCGTAGTACCAGCATCTCCATCCCAGGTAATCTGAGCAAAAAGGTGGCAAGAAAGAAAATTAAGTAAGAGAAAAGTAAAGGTTAGCAAGAACCTCGAAAAAGTAAATCGGAATAATGAATGCAGCATTCTTAAATGTGTAGAGCTCGTGTATCCTATTATTATTCCACATTTAACGGAATTAACCGCTTTCAGTTCCATTTATTCGTTGATTGACACTTCCCAATCGATGAATAAATAATGTTACCCGATCGCTAAACAAGACCATTCAAACTGATTATCAACAAGATAGCCAGAGTGCCAATTCGTTATAATAGTGGTAAAAAAACTTCTTGCACCGAAACATTCTCACGCTTTCTCTGCCAAAGGAGTTCCTAACTTTGCAGGCGGTATCATTTTCTACCTTGTGTTCCATGGCTCCAATAACCGATCGTTTCTTCATTGCCTTGCTACCACCATTACCACTGATGGCGAAACTGCATGAATTGAAGGAATACTTTGCCGAGCATCACAACAGCAAGGCCGCGCTGCGCTCTCCGCCCCACATCACACTTTTGATGCCTTTTCTCTGGCGTCTGGACAAAATAGACAGGGTCGAAAAAACGCTCATTGGGTTAACACAATCCCAGCCGACATTTCCGGTAGAATTGTCCAATTTCGGGGCATTTGCTCCACGTGTCATTTATGTGGATGTACTGCCAGAAGAACGGTTGAATCAGTTGCAATCCGGGGTAGCTGCCACTTGCCGAACCGAGCTAAATTTATTTAATGATAAGCACAAAAAAGGGTTCAGTCCACACATCACGGTTGCCTTTCGCGACTTGCGCAAAGCGGAATTCCACCAGGCGTGGGAATCATTTCAGCAACGTAATTTTTCGGGCAATTTCGAAGCCGACTCGTTGACCTTGTTGAAACATGATGGCAAACAATGGGAAGTGTTCAGGCAATTTCCTTTTGGAGACAACCCGGCCATTTAGCGGATATACAAGTTGTTATCAAACAATCGATTGTTGAGGATCAGGCGTACGTTGTAGATTCCCTCTTCCAATCCTTCCAGCGGCATTTTCACCTCAGGACCATCGATGAATTTTTCTGCCAATCGCTGTCCGTACGGATCCAGGACCAGAATTTTGGAGCGTGGATCAATGTCGGATACCTCGCATTTAAACACAATGGTTTTACCAGCGCTGTAGATGCGAAATTGTTTCGGCTTTATCTTGGGGTAGGTTTTACTTTCGGAAGCATAATCCTGGGTTAACCACTCATCCTGCGGTGCCGGATCCTGCTCGGATTTCTCCATGACATTGCTCCATGTTTCACTAGACTTGGCGGTAGATTCTACGCGCAATAACAGTGTGGGTGAAAAGTCAGAAAGTTGATCCAGTTCTGCATCTCCTCCGGCAATACTCAACACCACTGCCTGATAAGCTCTGTTCGTCTGAATGGACTCTCCATTGATGTCCGTTGCCTGTGCTCCTAGATTTCCAATCAACGGTCCACCACTAGGCTTTAGGCGAATGTACTTTTCTGAAGAAGCAGACTGCGCTTCTTTCAATCCAAAGAAGGGAAGTTGCTCTTGTTGCAGCACAAACAACCGGTACTCCTTCACTCGAGTTTCATCTAATCCCGGACGAAAAATGAACTGCACTCCTTCCCCATTCATGGCATCTCCAATGTGCGAAATGTGCAAATCTTCTACCGGATCCGCTTTGGCTTTGAACCCTCCTTTGGCTCCAGCGGCAATGGCCTTCTCCGGCACGGTCTCCATAGCATAATCACGTACGGTCAGCACTCCTGCCAACACATCCAGGTGCAGGTGCACCCAACCGTAGTGGAAGTGGTCGTTGATCAGCATGCGTACTCCTACATACCCAGTTCCTATGGCATCCATCTCGGAACTGGAATCATCCACATACGAAGGCGAAAAACCACTGACGGTTTTGGTCCAATTACCTGAAGGTGACTCAAAAGCAAACCCAGCAGCGTGAACGGGAGCAATGATGCGACCCGATTTTTTATTGCCCAGCACCTCGTGCTCACCAAAGGCGGTAACGGTTACTTCATCTGGCCTCAGCGGCAAGAACAACCAGGCCGCGAAATCATTGGCACCATCGCGGTTGAGGTCGATGAGGTATTTGCCAAAATTCGTATTGACAACTCCATCGGGCCGAAGGTCGGTGTAGACAATCTCAGCATGGGCCGTAAAAGCCATCCAACTCACTAAAAACACAACAATTCCGAACCTCCGCATAGCATCAATAAAGCGAACAAAATTAAGGATTATTGCTCCACCTCTGATGGAACAATGCACGATTGGTACAGAAGGTTTCCTGAATACAAAGCCAGCGCAATTACTGATCTACAGAAATAACCCTATGGAAGCCCTTCGGCATTGGCCGGAACAATACTGCCTAGTGACACTTCCCACACCTGGCGTTCTTCTGAACCAAATTGTTTCGTGGTCTTCTGAACCTGGCAATGCACAGCAACGGAAATAGTGTCTTTTCCGTTGACCAAGTCGATAATGATCTCGGTGAGGTATCCGCCTTCGTCATGCCGCTGGAATGGTTGAGACAACAAGTTTTCTACTGAAAAAATCAGTTTCCCAAATCGGTCTTTTCCCAGCTTATTCAGGAATTTTTTGGAGCGCAACTCAAGGCGATCGCTTTGATCCCCTGTCAATTTCGAAATGGTATCCATCACAATCAATCCATCCGGTTGCAAGGTACGCGCCATACGAATGGCCTGCTGCCGAAAGGACTTGTCCATGGTAGGATCGGAGATGATGGCGATGTACTCGAAATAATCGTGGATTTTTTGTGCCGCTCGTTCTTCAAAGAGTTCCAGTTCTTCCACAGTTAAAGTGTCGGCCTGTAAATGCTTGAAATATCCATATGCCGGACTGGCCAATCCGTTGCCATCGGGAACCGAAATGATCATAGTCGTATCGGTGGACTTCTCCGGCTGATTTACATCATATTCAGGCACGGATTTTTGCTCCGATGACTCAGGACTCTGCTGCCCAGCGCACGAAGCGAGCAGCAACAACACCAACAGATATGTCCACTTCCCTTTCATTCTTCGAACTTTTGTTTGAAGCGCATTTTGATAATTTCGCTGCCCTGATAAATGGTCTCTATCACCTCAATGTTTTTGAGGCTGTTCACCGGCATGGTGAGTTTATCAATGAACTCGTGTTTGTTGTAGAGTTCAATGGGGCGATTTTTCTTGCTATCAATTTGATAAAACTGCGCGTTTGTGGCAATCATGGCATCCAGCTGCTCCCTGCGTTTTTGCCAATCTTCTATTTTCGATTGAGAAAAAATATGAATCATTAAGGCGTAATCGTTGGTGCGCAATTTCACGGCTTCTCTGCCTACGCCATTGATGTGTCTTGTAATGGTATCTGTTTTATAGTATGCAGACTTGACCACAAAGCGCATCGCTCTATCCGTGGCCTCAATGCTGAAACAACCATTGGAATCGCATTGCCGCAATTCTGGTGACTGTCCTTCCTGCAAAACGATGATCTCGATGGGGTGCTCGGTAATGCCCACTCCCCTGTCAGAATCGATGAAACAAAAGGTGTACGTGTTATCGGCAGGCCAAAACCAAGCGAGCAGCACCAAACCGATCGGCAGAAGGCACAGTAAAATAATGGCAATGAGTCGGCCAAAATGAAATGCTTTTGAAGATTCGATGACCTCTTCGGGTGTTACCGAGGATTTAAAGTCAGCCCAATTTTGATACCCTGCATAGCTACTCAGCAAATTGAGCATGTCTATTCGTGGCGCATTTTGGGCCACCCCTTTCATGTGGGTGTAAAACCATTTTTCACTGATGCGGCCTTGCACTTTGGCAGCCAGATCTTCCTGAAAACTGACGATGTCCTGGCCCTTCCATTCCTCGATCCTTTTGCTGGAAGTAGCATAGGATTTTTGGAAAGTGTCAGCCACTTTCTCCTTCAGGAGTTGGAAATAATCGAGCTCTTTGTTTGACATCGCACCTACAGCAATTGCCTGCTGCATCAGGGTTCAGCCGCCAATTTACAACTTGTAAAACGTTTTACAAACCGTTTGCAAAGGTTCTACAGGGCATTCGGGAGTTCTCGTGATAGGTTTACAGCAAAATCAGTCACTTACTAAAACTCACAACGATGAAAAACACGTCAAAAACCACCCTCTTAAAACTACTCATTCTACCTTGTGCCTTGCTGATGCTTTTCCTTTTTTCCTGCGGCCAAAACGAATCGCCCGAACAATTAGAAGACAGGAGCGAGGTTTATTTGGAAAGAGATTTCCGAAACCAGAAATTTGGGTATTATGATAGCAATGCTGATTCTAATCCTGGTCTAGCTACAGAAAAAAGTCAAAACATTTCCATCCACGATGCCAATGGAAATGCGACCTCCTCCTCTGCGGCCACAGTACACAAAGACACCAACCGCAAATTCATCCGCACGGCCGACTTGAAGCTACGTGTTAAAGATGTGCGTCAGGCGACTTTTTCGATTGAAGATATTGTCAGCGACTTTGATGGTTTTGTCACCTACACCAAACTCACCAGCAACATCGATCGGAAAACAAACGTGCGCATCAGCGCTGATTCATCGCTGGAAACACTTTACTACACCGTGCGCAACAACATCACCATCCGCATTCCCAACACACAACTGGATACCACCTTGAAACAGATTGCACACCACATCGACTACCTCGACCACCGCATCATTGTTGCTGACGATGTTACCCTGAAATTCCTGGCCAACAAGTTGGATCGCAAAAGGATGACAACTCACGGGAAACGACTGGCAAAAGGCATTGACAACACAGGCAAAAAACTGAAAAACATCGTACAAGCAGAGGAAGCATTGGCTGATAAACAAGAAGAGTTGGACGCCACCAAATTGGCCAATTTGAAGATGCGTGATCAAATGGAATACAGCACCATCCGCCTTTATCTCTACCAACGTCAAGCCACCAAGCGCGACATGGTCGCCAACGATAGCAACATCGATGCTTACGAGCCTGGATTTATGGTCAAAGCGAAAGAGAGTCTCATTACTGGATGGAGAATGCTAGAGTTCATTTTGCTTTTCCTCCTCAAGATTTGGGTGCTCCTTGCATTGGGAATCATCAGTATTGGAATTCGTTACCGATTCTTCAAGTAGCCCCATCAAAACAGCCCACTGAGTTCAAACTCAGTGGGCTGTCATTTTCAAGGCTTGTTTCGTTACCAATCCAAATCAAAATGCCCGCTGATACTGATCGTTTCCGAAGAATCGGCCTCATTAATCATTGTAGTAGCGAACAGGTCTCCCGTCAGTTTATTGTTGCCAATAGTTAATGCAATGGTCCCTGCACCGGGCAACAAAAAGTTCTTTCCGTCTAACCTTCCACCCTGGTTAATCCAAAAGGACTGGTAACAATTTAAGTCGGCAGCTCCCATGACAAAACGGTCACTTGTCAAACTAAAAAGCGTTGTTGCCGTGGGTTTCGATTCAAACGAATACACCATTCCAAAGGTGCCATTTTGGCCTGGCTCATCGGATGATTGCTTTAACTGAGACTTTGTTCCACTTTGTTCCGTAGTTGACTTGATAACGGTAAGGCAATCCCGGTGTTACTGGCTGTGCGTTGGCGGTAACAGCATAAAAGGTATCCGAGTCAACAATCAGGTAAGTGCGGGGTAACATTTCTGTAGTTATTGTAAGCTCTTCGGTTTCATTGTCATCACCGTCCCCTTCATCTTTGGAACAAGACGTGGCCAATAAGATGAGTAACAAGGCAAAAATTACGCGGGTCTTCATCGTTGATTCTTTTGGTTTTGAGGCTAAGCATTAATTACTACAAAGAACCGCCATATGGCACCTGGATGAAATACGCAGAATGTCCTATTTTTCGTTGACTGGCTCTTTTCCAACTGCGAGAAGTATTGTGGTTACTTTTTGAATGTTCTACTTTAGAAACGGATATTCAACTTATGCGCGGAAATTTTACCAAGTCATTTCTAAGTTTAATCGCTGGACTTTTCATCTGGCCACTATTTGCATCTGCGCAGCAAGATTCTTTAGACCTGCAACTTGATAGTTTGTATGAAGCTGCAAGGGAAGCGGTTATCATGGCTACTGATAGCTCAGATAAAGTCGCCATTGCCATTTCAAAGATTGCCATTCCCATCGCCATTGAGGTCGGTGATAAAAAAAGCGAGGCGGGCTTGAACATAATGCTCTGTTATTCAACCGAAAACGCTGATCTAAAAGCGGCCTTAACATATATGTCCCGGGCTATTGCATTATTTCTAGAGGTGAAAGATACCGCTAGCGCAATTGATTACATGCACTACCTTGGTTACAAATCGGCCCGTTCAGGACAATTTCACCAATCCCTTCAATGGCTTCAAAAAAGCCTTGAATTGAGTGAAGAACAGCGCGATAGTTCAAAAATTGCCAACTCATATAGTGAATTTGGATATACATATGATCGCATGGAACGCTACGAAAAGGCCATTCAATACCATCGTCAAGCCTTGGTTTATAGCACCACAGCCAAAAGTAAAGGACTCTATCTTGGTCGCATCGGAATTGCACACGATGAGCTTGGGAATTACGACAGTGCCAACTTCTATAATTTGGGTGCGTTGACCATATTTGAAGAAAACAATTTTCACAATGAGCGCTACATCTGGATGAACAATGTTGGCAACACCTATTGCAAACAAAACCGTTGGGAAGAAGCAGTTCAAATCATGGAGGAAGGAGAGCAATTAGGAGATGCTAAGGAATTCGTGCACACCTCCAATTTTTACCTCAACCTGGGAAGAGCTTACCTCCAAACAGGCCAGAACGAAAAATCTAAAAATTATCTGGAACAGGGGCTAATGTTGGCCAAAACCCAAAATATACTCCGAAGCGAGCAGGAAGGAGAATACGACATATTCCTGTGGTACAAGCAAAACAATCGCCTTTCCGAGGCTTTGCAGCATTATGAGCGGCATGTTCAACTCAAAGATTCCATGTATCGACTGGACAAACTGAAAGAGGTCGAAGCGTTGCAATTAAGTTTTGAAACGGAGCGCAAGGACAAAGAGTTAGCAGAAAACCAGGTCGAGTTGACGCAAAAGGAATTGGAAGTAAAAGAAGCCAACTTTCGGTTTTTGATTTTGGGTGGAATCCTTACATTTTTGGGATTGATTGGGATTTGGTTCTTCCGCGCACAGTCGATAAAACGGTCCAGGCAAGCGCGTGAATTTGCGTTGCAATCGGAAATCAATCGGATGGAAAATGAAAAATTGATAGCCACCGAAAAACTTAGGATTTCCAGGGATCTGCACGACAACATTGGTTCTCAGCTAACTTTTATGGTCAGTGCTGCTGACAACCTTTCTTTTCAGGCCAAGCACCTGGAGTCAAAAGAGAAATTGGCGGCAATTGGCTCATTTGGAAGAGATGCAATGAAGGATCTGCGTCATACGATTTGGGCAATGGAACAGTCGCAAGGAAACATCGATATCCTGGTAAGTAAGCTCCGAGAGATGGTCAATAAAATCCCACCTCCTCCCAGTGTCAAAATTGAAAACGAGCAAGATTTGACTCAGCCTGTTCAGGCTGCGCAGATGCTCAACCTCTTTCGCATTGCGCAGGAAGCCATACAAAATGCCGTAAAACACGCAGAAGCTTCCGTCATCACTGTGCGGTTTTCACAAGAAAGCTCTGACTTGAAAATGCAAATTCAAGATGATGGAAAAGGGTTCTCCTCTACTTCGGCCTCCTCTGGACACGGGTTAACCAATATGCGTTCTCGTGCTGCTTCCTTTGGTGGAAATTTTGCCATTGATAGCTCCCTTAATACCGGAACAACAGTCACTATTACTGTTTCTCTGGAAAAACTTAACGTCATATAAAAAGCCCATCTACACGTTGTAAATGGGCCTTTCCTGCATCCAAAAATGCCAAACAATTATCTCCTTAATTGACTTCTACCTCCGCCACTTCCACTGCTCTATTCCTCTGCGCATTTCGAATCTCCAATATTTCCAATCCGGTCAACCCTTCATAACGGTGGAGGTAAAATAAATCGGTAAAAACCTCATTTAAATCATCGGTATCACTGGACAAAATTTTGTCTTCTGTGCGGTGCCCAACAACTGTTCCGTTGGCACTGTTGACCGACTTCAATCTATAAGAGACAATAAATTCAGGCATCACTGCTGCTATCTTTTTCTTCGCTCGGTTCCTCCTTCTCCTCAAAATCCATGTAACCGCACTTTTGAGCAAAGTGTTTTTTGAATTTCTCCCGTTTTTCGGGAGGCATGTTTTCTAATTTTTGCTGAAAGCGACTTTTCCAGTTTTTTCGATTTCCAGAACTTCCGCAGCCACAGTGCTTTTTATGTCCTGAGCCAATTCCCCAGGTCAATATCTTGCTGAGTGCCAACAATCCCAATGCCTGGTAAAAATCAACTGTGGGTCCATCAAACAAATCGGGAATCAGCCAATTCCATAATATCATCACCACATACGCCATTCCAACAACCATCGCCACTGCGAAAATTGTCATCAGGAGCACCTTCCCTACCTTCTTTATCATCCACCGATTATCCATAATCTTTCTTCTTTGAAACCATTGCAGCCAATTATTATCGGCTATTGGTTCTGTCGTTCATAAATTCTTCGTACAACTTGCGCAGGCGTTTTCTGATGAACACTACAGCGTAGTGCTTTCTTGAAATCAAAGTGCCCAGGGGCTCTCCTGTTTCTGCTGCAATCTCCTTGAAGCTTCTATCCTCTAGTTCGTGCAGTTCAAAAACCCTTCGTTGAGATTCGGGTAATTCTTCCAAGGCCTCTTCCAATTTCTCCCAAATCAATGCGCGCAGGTACTGTTCTTCTGGATCGCCCGACAAATCAGGCAGCAGATCCAGTAGATTTAAACGTTCTTCTCCATCATCACTTTGCACAGCCCCATAACGGCTAACCGGCTCGGGCTTCTTTTTTCGATACGTATCAGTGATTCTGTTTCGAGCGACTGTAAACATCCAGGAGGCGATGCGCTCCAGCGATCCGATTTCCCAATAGTTGTTGGTAAGCTGATAAAACACATCCTGCAGAATGTCTTCAGCATCTTCCGTCTCGGGAACGCGTTTCCTAATAAATTCAAACAAACGTTTTCGTTCTTTTCGAACGGTTTGCTCTATTGCCTCATTTCTGGCTGCATCCATGCTCAATGTCAATACGTCTTCCATCTACAGGGTAGACGAATGACTTTTCCTGATATTTTAAAAGGAAGTATTTTTTTGTGAATTCCTTCCTACAAGGCAAAATTACTCTGTAATCTTTCCCTACAAGTTAACCAAAGTCAAGAAAACAGCCCTGTATTAAAATAGCCGTTAGACCGCAGCCACTTTATCCAGGCACGCACCGAAGTCGCCCTGCGGGTCAGGGTATTGCCTGAAAGGCCTTCCTCTTTTAGACGTTCCATCACTTGCTCTTCCCGTAAATCATTGCCTTGTTGTTGGAAAGTGGTCATTAAATCACCGAAAAACGGGGTCGCTAAAATGGCCTTGGCAAGCTGCTCGTTGCGCAATTGACGGTCAGTAATACCAATCAGTTGATGTCCCAGTGGTGTAGGAGTAAACAACGTTCCCTCCTTGCGTGCTAATTGTAGAAAGCAAACTGCGTTGGCGTAATAATCTCCCTGGCGCTCATCAAATTCAAAATGCGCTGCAATGTCGTGCTTGTTGGCCGCTTGCACCGACAAAAAAGCCAGTGTGTCCAGGACCTTATTTAGATCATTGGCCTGTGGCACAGGTACTTTGTCTCGAAGGACAGATGCAGTGGTCATGTCCAAACCAAGCTGCGCTCCTGGCTCTGGCGGCAACTTTATCTCGTAGGAACATTCATCCACTATACGGTATTCGAAATAGCGGGAACTGAATTGAAACTCGGTAAAATGATACACTCCGTTGCTAAAACAAATCAGTACTGTTCGAATGGTTTTATCGGTAACGGAACGAAAATGCTGCAACGGATAATAAAGCTGTCGGATATTAAAGGTCTTTCGGGTACTGCTTTTGGCCTCTATCAGAATGAACTGTTCTGTCCCTTCCATTCCCGCATCCACTTCTACTTGAACTCCCTTCACCTGCAATGGAGTATTGGCACCACCCAAATGCAATTCGAACGGATGTGAGTAGAATCGTCCGCGGGTGGTTAGCACCAATTCCCGCTCCTTAAAATGATGGGCCAACAATCCGCAATGATGCGCAAAATCCAACGCTGCCGACTCTGACATTTTAGGCGAATAAGTCAAGGTATCCAAGCGGGTGATAGCACCAGCAGTAAAGGCTATTGGCTCCATGCCGCCCCGGTCGGAAAGACGGGAAAAGCTGCCCCAATTTTCATCGAAAAAGATGACATACTCGCCATTCTTTAAAGCATTGATATTTAGATTGTTTTTTCTAAAAATCGCAGGCAATGATTCAATCGTGTCAAACTTGGCCATCAAACGGGCCTCATAGACTTCATTGATCGTTTTGGCAGTAATTAAAAAAGTGCCTTCTGAATGAATTTTTTCGAGAATATCTAACTGCTCAAAAAGCAGGTTCCAGGCTTCGTTATAGTCCTTCGCCCGGGGCATAATTGAGGATCAAAAATTCGTTTACTTTTCCCCTTTTACTAGCGACTGAGTTGATGCTTCGCGTGGCGGGGATCGTCAAAATATGGTAGTCTTTGTAAAGATCTTTTATGAAATCAGTAGAAGAGTTACTGAGCATCACATGACACCCTTTCTTCGCTAATTTGTCGTAGAGTTTAAACAGCCTTTTCTGCGCATCCTTACCGAAGTGATTTTGGTGGTAAGAAGTGAAGGAAGATGTTTCATTCAATGGATCGTAAGGCGGGTCGAAATAAACAAAATCACCTTTTCCAGCAGTTTTTGCCGCTGCCTCAAAGTCTCCGTTTATAAACGTAACGTCATTGTCGTTAAAATAAGCGCTCAAAGCCTTTATCGACTCAGCATCGGCCATCCTGGGATTCTTGTATTTTCCGAAAGGTACATTGAAGTGCCCTTTTTGATTGACCCGAAAAAGTCCGTTGTAACAGGTTTTGTTGAGGTATATAATACGGGCGGCTTTTTTAACAGCTCCCAACCGGCCGTAGTTGCTTTGACGATCCCATTCGCGAACACTGTAAAAGTGTTCTTTGGTATTTTCATGCTTGGCCAACTCCTCCAGCAAACGTACAGGCTGCTCCTTGATCACCTGATAACAATTGATCAATTCAGAGTTCGCATCGTTCACAATGGCTTTCGAGGGCGCCAAATCCAATAGCATGGCACCTGCTCCAATAAATGGCTCATAGTAAGACCGATAGCTCTGAGGGGTGTATCTTCGTAGAAATGGTAGTAACTGTCGCTTCCCTCCTGCCCATTTTAGAAAGGGCTGCATCATCTTTTTCTCTTCTAACAGCAAGTTATTCAAAGGCTACTTCTAAATTCTGTTCTTCGATTCAAAACTAACCAATAATGAGCGCTTTACGGGACAATTCATTATCGATTTATCAACGATTTAAACCGATCGTTGGGGAAAAATAAAATTATTTTCTTCTGACAGAGCCAACGTATTCATGATTCTTTACGTATGTTTGAGAAGGAGTTAAAAATTGTTAAATAGACAACTCGTCTAAAAAAATTGACCGCCTATAGGGACTATTTACCTTTTAATAGAATTCATTTTTCACTTCCAGTTTATTTAAAAGGTAAACGTATGAACTCCAAATTTACAGTTTGTCCCGAATCAATGAAAATTATTCTTCACATCGCAGCCTGCTTTTTGCTGCTTTATTTCTCCGTGTTTTATCTTAACGACATGGAAAGTGATGGTCCAGTGAAGGGATCTTTCTTTTTGTATCAGCTCGTAGGAGCCTTGCCCAAAGTACTATTCTTTTACATCAATGCCGTATTACTGCTGCGCAACATGCTGTTGCAAAGTCATTTTAAAATCTATGGCTTATCTATATTTGCGGGAATCGTTGTGGCCACTGGCCTCAGTCTGAGTATCGACTCTTATTATTACACGCAAGTTTTACATCTCGCTTCCTGGGAATGGACCTCTTCCATTGTTAATTCAGGATTGGCCTTGGTTTACATTGCTGCACTCAGCCTTATCTACGGTTTGGCTATGGTGTGGTGGGAAGAACGCGAAACGGCTGGCAACCGCATGCGAACGGTCAACTAAGAGAAGTACTTAACTAACGTATTCTTTCCGCAGTACCAACGCGAATTTTTCTCCGTCCAAAGGCAAATACCCCTGCTCATAGCAGAAATAATAAGTCTTACCACTCCTCGTGGTGTAAGTGTTGGTGAAATAATTAAAATTGAATCCCTTCTCCGCCAGCTTATCGCGGTTCACAGTTGTTTTTTCTTCTGGATTGAGTTCCATCAATATCCGCCTGTTCTTTCGCAACTGGCTGTTGACATTGCGCATGAAACTACTGGAATCACTGTTTCGTGAATTGTTGTAACTATTCCGACACTGGTCAGAACAAAACTTCTTGTCGACCCTCCCTGTTACAGGAGTCCCACAATCTAGACAAACTCGTTCCATGTAGCATATTTTGTAACTAAAGTAATAATTTTCATTTGGGCTCAAGATGCAACCTGACAAGCTTTGTCTCTTATTGAAAATTTGGAGCAAGGTTGGCTTGGAAGCCTCCTAAAAGAGCTAAGTGGTTTCTCTAAATATCCAATTTCCGTTAAAAAATATTTTTTTAACACAGACAAGATTCAAACATAAACATCTAAAAATCAGATATAAAATCAATTGCAAACGTTTACAAACGAATTTTAAACGACTACAAACGTTTATCAACCGACTCTTTCATTTCTACCGCTATTTCTTTGCCCTATCACTTTCTAACAAACCCGGCCGGTTCACAGGGAGTAACTTTTACAAATCATTTATCTAAAAAACGTGTAGTCATGAAAAATTTAAGAAACAGTGTGCAGTTGATTGGAAACCTTGGAATGGACCCAGATGTGAAAGAATTGGATGGAGGAAAAACCGTTGTTAAACTTTCGCTGGCCACGTCAGAAATATACAAGAACGCCCAAGGTAAAAGGGTAACTGACACACAGTGGCATTCATTGGTGGCCTGGGGCAATACAGCCAAAATAGCAGGAGAATATTTGAAGAAAGGCAGTGAAATTGCTGTTGAAGGGCGCCTGGTACATCGTTCCTATGAAGACAAGACCGGACAACGCAAATATTATACAGAAATAGTTGTGAATGAACTACTTATGCTAAACACAGGCAGACATAACAGCAACACCACCGCTGCCAAAGGGAAAAAATGATCCAATGAAATGGGTAAAAGAAGGCTGTGTCGCTACGACACGGCCTTTTTTTCGTTTTTGGGTAGAAGTGCGATCAAAATTACACCAGTTTTGAGGTGAAGCATCCCCATTTGGAGGCAAAGTATCCGTACTTTTATACCGTACCAATGACAAGTCGCTCTTAACATTATGAACTCAGCACAGCACACCATATCGCCTAAACGGAAAGCACTTGCCATAAACCTGGATGGTAACATCTATGGAACATTTGCAGAAATTGGCGCTGGTCAGGAAGTTGTGAGGCACTTTTTCCGTGCAGGAGGAGCCTCCGGCACCATTGCTAAAGCTATGTCTGCTTATGACAAAGACTTTAGCGATGCCATTTATGGCAAAGAAGAAACCAATCAATACGTTTGTAAACCCAGGCTGCAGAAGATGCTTAACCGGGAATACGGACTGATGGTCGAACGGCTGGATCGCAAAGAGCACCCAGAAAAAAAATTCTTCGCTTACGCCAACACCATTGCTACTGTCAACTACGACAAAACGCGCAAAGGACAAGGCTGGATGGGGATGCGTTATCAGACAGCTCCAAATGCTGAACCCAACAACATCGTTATTCACATCCGACTACATGACTTAGACGCATCGCAACAGCAAGAAGCCATTGGACTATTGGGACTCAACCTAGTTTATTCTTGCTTCCACTACGAAAAAAGGCCGATGGAAGCGCTGAGTTCGCTTTACGACAACCTCACGCGTGATAGGGTTGAAATTGATATGATCAACCTCGAAGGGCCTGATTTTAATCACATTGACAACCGATTACTGAGTCTCCAACTGGTTAAAAACGGCATGACGGATGCGGTTATATTTGGTTCTGATGGAAACAACGTGCATCCTTCCGAAGTACTCTATAAAAAGAATATTTTGGCCATTCGAGGGCGTTTCAAACCGGTCACCAAAGTCCACCTGGACATGTTTCAAAAAGGTTTTGACAGCTTCGTTAAAAACAACGATTTAAACCCTTCAGACGTTGTTCCTTTATTTGAACTTACCTTAAACAACCTTCATCGGTCTGGCAAAGAGATTGATGAACAGGATTTTATGGATCGTGCTGATTTACTTTGCTCCTTGGGACAAACGGTATTGATTTCGAATTACAGTACCTACCACAACTTGGTGCGCTATTTCTCCACTTATTCCCAGAAAAAAATGGGCCTTATCATGGGGGTTAAAACCCTGGAAGAGATCTTTCTGGAAAAATACTATTCCGACTTAGATGGTGGAATTCTGGAGGCCATTGGGATTATGTTTACCAAAAACATGAAGATATTCCTTTACCCTTTTCAAGCCGAAGCGAAAGCCGAAGTTCTCAATAGTTCCAACCTTACAATTCCCAGAACCCTGCGCCCACTATTTGAATTTCTGATAAAAAGCAAGCGCATTGTCGATCTAAAAGACTACAACCCTGAACTACTGCAATTTTTCTCAGACGAAGTGGTGTCGATGATCAAATCGGGAAAAAAGGGATGGGAAAAACAGGTACCAGGAGAAGTGGATAAACTCATTAAAAGCAAACACCTTTTTGGCTATAAATAGGTGTTACGATTTTATATGACACAAAAAAAGCAGCCTTTCGGGCTGCTTTTTCTGTTTGCGAATTGTATTAACTAATACGTAATCGTGATGGTCCCTTCCGTTTCGATGGGTCCAGTTGGGTGCTTGTTAAAACGAGCTCCTTTGGCTGCAAATTCTGCTTTGGTTAACAGGTACTCATTCGTTGTATTGGAGCCCACTCCCCCAGCCTTCGAACTCATCACGGTGCCTTGACGGTTGATCTTCACGTCCACCACTATCGTTCCTTTATTTTCAGTACCATTGGATATCTTCGGAGCCACTTCGATGGTACGATCCTTCATGACATACTCTATGGTATACTTGCCTGACTTGATCGTTTTCACTTCCCCTTCTTTCAACATTTTCCCATCATAAGCAACATGCTCTTTGAAGAAAATAGAGCTCACATTCACCATGGGCAATTCTGTGATTTGACGGTTAACCGCTACGAATAAGACGTCATCCTTTAGTTCCATCACCACACCTTCAACTTTATCTCCATTGCGCATTACAATGGTATGTTGGGACATAGCCACGACAGAAACAAAAACGGTAACAACTAACAATACAAGCTTTTTCATGACATTAAATTTTTTTCAAAATTAAAGGGGAACTTTCCTCTCTCGAAGGATGCGTCAGTAATTTTTCCACGAAGGAGTGTTAAAACCGATGTGTTTGAACTATTTCGACACCAATGATGCCGCAGTTAAAATTTCCTCCAATTGATAAATCTGATCACAATTTTCTTGCACCAGAGCATCCAATTCGAGTAAGGAAGCCAAAGCTACCTGCGAGTAATTCTGTGAAGCGTTTCGGAAACGACCGTATTCTGTTTGCCAAAGCTGTTGAATCAGGAGCAATCCTCCCTTTTCTGGTTTCGCTACGGCTAAAGCCTTTCCCACATTGGCTGCACCCGCGTGATAAACATGCAACACCATCAACCGAAACCATAAATCGCTTTCTTCATAGGCCAGTCCCTGCCGGTCAAGCATCTTCCTGGTCTCAGGAATACAGATGGTCTTCAGCAACTGCGAAGCCGCCCAGGCTGACCGTTCAAAATCTTTGCGTTCATCAACATACTGGTTCACCTTTAATCCGAACCGTGTTGCCACACCTCGCATTAATTGAAATGACCCCAATGCTCCAACCGGAGATTTCTTTAATCGGGCAGGACTTTCAATCAATAAAATGGCCTGAGCAAACCAAGGATCCACACCATACTCTCGGAATAATCGGAGTCCCTGGTCCACGGTTGGAATCGCTTGTTGGATACGATAAAACTCGTATTTACCTGAGGTGAAGAAAATTCGGGCATCCATCCCCAGACAATAATATTCACGTAAACTGTCGCGGTAAGATTCTTTGCGTGTGTCTGACAAGTCGTTCCAAGAATCGGCATTTACCTTTTCCAATATCTGTCTGGACTTAGCCACGTTGAGCAAACCGCTATCCCCTTCCATAACCATCACCTTTCTCCAAAACCGAATTTGGGGCAAGGTATCTACGCGCAACTGGTACAACTCTTCCTCCCCGGCATACAATTGCCAAATGGTGTCAGGCATACTCACGACCTCCATAGCCTTGTAGTTATCAGCACTCATTTGGGCATTTGCAGAAATAGCCCAAAACAATAAAATCAACGCAAAACTATTCTTCATAAACGAGGGTTTGCTCGAATAACGGTAATTTACGCCCCTCAAAAACAGTGCATCCATTGACTTATCAACGTCTTTCCGTTGATTATTCTTGTTCCAACTCCAATTGCTTGACAACCTGAACAGCTTTGGCCTGGTTAATTATGCCTTAAACAGCATTGCGGTCACAGGATTCATCCAACACCTTTTTTCTCTGTGTGCAGGAGCTTAACCAATAAATCCTCCCCTGAAAAAATGGTGTCGATTGAAAAAAATGAAACGTAGGAAGCCGTTAACAGGCCCTTAAAAGAGATTCAACTGCTTTCCTCCAACCGGACAAAAAGCTTCGGTGTTAAGAGTCGGCATCGAGCGATCTGCAAAGTATTTGGAACGTGACAATTTAAAGAGGTTGGCAATCGAACTAGCCTCTTGCCCCTCACCTCTCATGCGCTTTCCAAACCGGCTATCTCCCAGTTGGCCACCATGGCAGGCTTCAATCAGATGCAGTACCTTCTCGGCTCGATCAGGAAAGTGGAGATGAATCCAATCCTTAAAGATATCCGCCACGGCCCCATTTAAACGCACCATTGTGTAGCCAATAGAACTGGCACCATGCTCTGCTGCTGTTTTGGCCAATTGGGGAATTTCATGACTGTTTAGACCCGGAATTATCGGTGCCATCATCACATTGACAGGAATACCGGCAACAGCCAATTTCTCTACAGCCGCCATCCTCTTCATTGCAGAGGCCGTTCGAGGCTCTAGTTTACTACGCAATTTTTCATCAAGCGTGGTAATGGAGATATTGACATGAACCAGGTTATCAGCCTGCAACTGCTGCAGGAGATCAAGGTCTCTCAAAATCAAGGCATTTTTGGTGATGATTCCAACCGGGTGTTTACACTTGACCAACACCTCTAACATTTTTCGGGTAATCCGCCATTTACGCTCGGCCGGCTGATAACAATCTGTATTTCCAGAAAGCATAATGGGCTCCACTTTCCATTTAGGATGTTGCAACTGCTTTTCAAGCAACTCGGCAGCATTTTCCTTGACAATGATCTTGCGTTCGAAATCAAGTCCTGCGCTGAGCCCCCAATATTGATGCGTATTGCGCGCATAGCAGTAGATACACCCATGCTCGCAACCCTGGTAAGGATTCATCGACATGGACAACCCAACATCTGGGCTATCAATCCGATTGACAATCTTTTTAGGTGTTTCACGAATGAATGTAGTCTTCTCATTTTGAAGCAGCGGAGCATCAATACCTTCCACATGCTCGGCTACATATTCATTGGCCAAATAGGGATTTGCCGTGTTTATCTGTGCCCCGCGACCTTTAAAAACACCTCTCTCTGAATCCATCAGATAAAAGTACAAACCGCCCCACCGGAGCAAAAATATTGTACACACTATTCATGCACATTTTGCAACCAATTTGGCACAATTCAGAAAATGAAAGAAGTAAGAAGAAGTAATTAGTCTATCTCGAAACGATAGCTAAGCGTAAGCAACGCAGAGAAATACATGCGTACACCGTCCGAATTGCCACCAGACTGTAAGTCGTTGATCGGAATTGCATCTGGTTCAAAGTGAGTAACACCCAGATAAGGTTGATTCCAAAATCCACCATTGTAGCCTTCTTCATCGGCTAAATCATCGTTGAAGTTAATGGTACTGGATTTGTTGATATAATTGTTTAAAGAGTAACGCAAACCAACCTCAAAGCCAATACGCCAATTTTCATCAATCACGTAGCGGTATCCCAAATGAACAGGAATAGCCAATTGCCAATTATCGTAACGGGCAGTAGAAATACTGTCAATGCCTTCTTCGCCAATTGGTCTAAGCTCAACAACACGTCCATTGTATTCACCTTTTGGACGGAAATAAAACATGCCTATACCTGCTCCGACATACAGTCCGTTCTTTCCAGAACGAGAAAGTCGTGAGCGTTTCATGGCCCCACCTCCTGCTGCTCCAAGTTCATTTAAAAAGTGATATTCCGCCATTAGAAACAACTCCGAAGTAGAAGTCTTGTAATCAACCCTTAAGATATCGCGATCATCTCGGTTCTCCGATTTGTCATTCTTACGGGAATAATTATGACCAAAAGAAGCCCTAATAGCCACTTTTCGGAGTACATAATAACGGTAAGAAAGATTTCCAGAAATTCTTTGCGATACCTTACGTACCAAAAATTTGTCACTTTCCCCAATGTTCCACAAAAGCGTGTTAGCACCAAATCCACCAGAAACTTCATGCCGAAAGGATTTCCACCCATCAGACCTCTGAGCACTAGAATACATTGAAAATACCAGAAAAAAAATGGGGACAAATAGAATTGCTTTGCGCATATCGGCCAATGTCTGCTGTTTTATACCTTAATTAAACAGAGCGGGACAAATATATTAATTTTATCACAATAGCAATTTTGTGATGCACTGCCCAATCGTTGAATTGAACGAATATTTAGATGAATGACAAAGATTGTGACCCCATTATTTCCGAAACATCTACTTATATTTAGGTGCGCTAAGGAATTAGAAGATAAAGGATGGCAAAACCAGGAGTAAAACAAATTCAAATCCATAAATACGCTCCCTCAGGCTCATCCAATGGCCCGGACTTGTTGGCAGTTGAAGAGCCTTTGGAAATCCGACTTGGTTTTGGACCACTGACAGAAAGAACTCAGCGCTCCATTGCCATCACCATGCGCACCCCAGGCCACGATTTTGACTTGGCGGTTGGTTTTTTGTTCACGGAAGGCATCATTCAATCAAAAAAACAAATCTTATCTGTTAAATACTGCTTTGATGACGGTAAAGTAGAAGAGGCAGAAAACATCGTTCGGGTTGAGTTGCAGGAAAATGTCGTTTTCGATACCGGTAAATTGAACCGACATTTTTACACCACCTCCAGTTGTGGTGTTTGTGGTAAAGCTTCCATTGAAGCCATAGAAAGTGTTTCCTGCTTTAATTTGCATCAGAACAAAACGACCATTAAAACGAGTTTGATTCCGAAACTCCCCAATATTTTGCGCACCCAACAATTGGTCTTTGAGCACACAGGTGGTTTACACGCTGCTGCCTTGTTTTCCAACGATGGCGAACTAATTGCCATGAAAGAAGATGTTGGTCGCCACAATGCTGTGGATAAATTAATTGGTGCCGCACTGTACGCAGATCTCCTTCCGTTGGAAAATGGCATTTTGGCCCTTAGCGGGCGCGCCAGCTTTGAGTTGATTCAAAAAGCCAGCATGGCCGGAATTCCAATAATAGCAGCAGTCGGAGCCCCTTCCAGCTTGGCAGTGGAGTTGGCAGCATCAGCCGGATTGACCCTGATTGGTTTCGTCCGAGACGGTAGATTTAACGTATATTCGGAGTTCCAACGCGTGGTCGAATAATGACCTTATTAAAAAGACATTGCCCAAATGAAAATTAGAATCAAAGGCAACTCGCTTCGTTTGCGACTAACGCAATCAGAAGTAACGCAATTTGGCGAATCAGGAGTCGTATCCGACTCCCTGCATTTTCCGGGTTCGGACAGTATGCAATTGACCTATACCATTGAAAGAGGTGCTTCCGAATCAATTAATGTAGATTTTGCAGGCAACGAAATTAAATTATCTGTTCCTGAGCAACTCGCAAATAACTGGACTTCAACGGAGCAAGTTGGTTTCGAACAAAAACTGCCACTCAATGATGGAGAACAACTCCTTGTCCTGGTTGAAAAAGACTTTCAGTGCCTGAAACCGCGTGCAAATGAAAATGAAGTGGATAACTTTCCGAATCCCTTGATTGGAGAGAATTGCTAAAGATAGCCCTTGTCAATAATTGAAGCTTGATTGCGCTTTATGAAACTTTCCGGCATCATAGTAGACGATGAACTTCCCGCCAGGGAAAACCTACGCATACTTATAGAGGACTACTGCCCGGAAATCAACATCATCGGAACCGCTGGTTCTGTAGCTGAGGCACAGGCGCTTATTGGGGAGAAATCTCCTGAAGTCGTCTTTTTGGACATTCGTATGCCTGCCGGAATGGAAGGTTTTGATTTACTGGCATCTCTGCCCGAGATAAACTTCCAAGTCATTTTCGTCACAGCCTTCAAAGAATTCGCGGTACAGGCATTTAATGCCAATGCCATTCATTATATCTTAAAACCAATCGACATTGTAGAACTGAAAAAGGCTGTAAACAAGCTGGTTCAACGTTCTACGCAATACAAAAATTCCTCCGGAGACTTTGAACAGTACCTCCACTCCCTTGAAAACTTGCAGCGCAACCTCATTCGTGAGAATCCGGGACAAAACATCACCATCAACCATTCCAAGGGATTCAAAATCATACACGATGAAGACATCATTCACCTGGAAGCCGATGGTAACTATACCATGCTTTATCTAAAAGAGGGTAAAACTTATTTGGATACGAGAACCTTGAAGGTATATGAAGACTTTCTGGATGCGGGCCGGTTCTTGCGCGTACACAAATCACACATCGTCAACTTGACACATGTCAGCGAATACCTCAATGAAGACGGGCAATTTGTGATTATGAACAATGGCAGTTCCCTCCCCATTTCCCGCAATAAATTGCAGTTGTTTTTTCAAATGGTCAAAGGAAGTTAGGCTTTTATTGGATTCAATTCATCAAAACTCCATTCAATCAATCAAGCCTACGTTACACTCAACGAGCGCTACACTTCATCCTTTTTCGTCTTTTTTTTGAATCAAAAAATCGAAATTAGGCTTTATCTATGCCAATTTTGAATTCTTTAAAGTTCTATAAAGCCATTTTTTTGTTATCAGTATTACTGATAATTTCATTCGCTGGCACCGCCCAACAATACCACTTCAGTAATTTCTCTGTTGAAGATGGCTTGAGCCAATCTCAGGTTCGCAGTATTTGCCAAGATCCAAAAGGATATATCTGGATAGGCACGCTTGGAGGAGTTAGCCGGTTTGACGGAAAATTATTTGTTAATTACTCCGAAGAAGATGGTTTGCTCAACGATGAAGTACTCCACACTTCAGTAGACAAAGAAGGACATGTTTATTTCGGCACACTTGGTGGATTCTCCTTTTTCGATGGCACCAAGTTTCACAAGGTACTCTTTGATTCCGCCTACGCGGATTTCTATGCCAACGACATTATCAAAGATCGTTCAGGCAAAATTTGGATATCAACCGATGGTGCTGGCATCCTCTGCTATGAGAACAATGAATTTAAACACTACGATACTGAATCAGGGCTTCCCCACGATTTCGGACGGTGTTTAACCATTGACAAAAAAGGCCAACTATGGGTCGGCACTCAGGCCGGTATTGCTGTGTGGAATGGACAAAGCTTCAGTCCGACACAACATCCTGAGCTTGCCACTGTGAAAACTGCTCAGATTTTAGAACGGTCCAATGGAGAGTTGTGGATCGCGACCCTGGGACAAGGCTCATTTAGAATTGCCCAAAGGCAGTTAACGCAATTCATGGAACCGGATGGCCTGGTCAACGATTGGATTCGGTCCATTGCAGAAGATTCATTGGGCAATGTGTGGCTTGCATCCAAAACGGGGCTTAGCAAATACGATGGCCTCAACTTCATCACTTTTAACCAGCAAGACGGACTGCCTCAGGACAACATCAAATACCTCAGTTGTGATGAAGAAGGAAACTTGTGGATGGGCACTGATGGAAGTGGTATCATTAAATTTTCGGGAGAGGCTTTTGTGACTTTCACTGCTAAAGATGGACTCAGCAACAACCTAATCATGTCCATCACCGAGGATACCGCGCAAAACCTGTGGTTTGCTACTTACGGGACTGGTATTTCAGCATATAACGGTTCCCTTTTTATCAATGTTCGGAACAATGACGGACTGGTAAACGGAACCGTCTGGAGCAGCTTTACGGATAGTAAAAACAATGTATGGTTTGCTACTTCTAACGGCATCAGCCGCTACTACGACAAAAAGTTCACGCCTTATCGTCCAGGACAAGAATTTTCATTAAAAAGATTTACATCCATTTTTGAGGATAGCAGAGGCAACATCTGGTTTGGGGCAAAATATGGAGTTGTCCGATACGATGGCACAACCTTTTCAGAATTCACCGCTGATACAGAGTTTATAGGAGAAAATGTTCGCAGTATTTTTGAAGACAAAAGTGGCACTATCTGGTTTGCAACGAAAGATGGCATCACTCTTTTTGATGGCAAAAATTTTCTCTCCCAAAGCACTAAAGGGTTGCCGGACAATTCGGTGGTACACACCATCCTGGGGGGACGCGAAGATTTTATATGGGTCGGAACCAGCAAAGGACTTTATCTATACAATGGAGACTCTTTCCGCAGAATTAAGATCAACGAAGACCCACGCTCCAACCAAATCAACTCTATGGTTTTTGATGAGGAAGGAAATTTATGGCTTGGAACAAACAACGGCCTGTATGAACTGGCCCCTGAAAGCTGTTACGGCTCCAAGCCACCAGATATTAATCAATACACCAATTGGGAAGGAATAAAAGGATTGGAATGTAACCTGAACGCAGCATTCAAAGACAGCCAGGGATTTCTTTGGTTTGGAACCAGCAAGGGACTCATTCGCTATGATTACAAAATGCGCAACCAACGGGCCTTTCAGTTAACGCCTAGAGTGCAGATCGCGGAGTTACAATTGTTTCTTGAAAAAACTGACTGGAACCAATATTCCCAGCAGGTCAACCCAGCCTCCGGTTTACCAGAAGAATTGCAGGTAAGCCATGATCAAAACTACCTGACATTTAATTACATCGGAATCCACCATACCAACCCTGAACAGGTGCAGTATCAATTTCTGCTGGAAGGTTTTGACAAACATTGGTCTCCGTGGACAAAGGCTACTTCCGCAACCTACTCCAATCTCCCGTTTGGTAAATATGATTTTAAGGTGCGCGCTTCCAATGGAGAAGGACTTCCAAGCGCCACGCCAGCCAGTTTTTCCTTTGAAATCTTACCTCCATTTTGGCGTACCTGGTGGTTCTACATTCTCTCCGCAGTGGTGGCCACACTCTGCATTTTTGGTTTCGTCAATTGGCGATTAAAGGTCATCGAGCGAAAGAAGCAAACCCAACAATTGGTGGACAAGTCAAAAATGATGGCGCTGGAGCAACAGACGCTCAATGCCCATATGAACCGACATTTCATCTTTAATGCACTTAATTCGATTCAGTATTACATCAACATGCAAGACAAGCTTTCGGCCAACATCTACCTGTCAAGCTTTGCCAAGTTGGTGCGCAAAAACCTGGACAGTGCGCAAAAAGATCTGGTATTTTTGACCGAAGAGATGGAACGCCTGGAACTTTATTTATCCTTGGAAAACATGCGATTCAGCGACAAGTTTACTTATCAAATCGAGATAGACGATGACATTGACGGAGAAACAATTCGAGTTCCATCGATGCTGCTGCAACCTTTTGTTGAAAACAGCATTCGACATGGAATTTTACCGCTGAAAGATGGGTCTGGAGTCATACGGGTCAATGTAAAGCAGAGCAATGAAAACATTGTTTTTTCCATTCAGGATAATGGCATTGGTTTTGACACGAGTATGGAACGGAAAGACCTCGATGAAACAGACCATGTGTCCAAAGGCATGCAGATTACGAAAGACAGAATTAATTTGATGCGGAAAATGACCAATAGAAATATTTTCATTGAAGGACCGTTTGAAATAAAGGGAGAAGAAGAGGTTTCGGTAGGGACAAAAGTGGAAATCACCTTGCCAAGAGACTTCGATTACACAATGAATTAAGTTAGTTATAATAAAATTTGAGAATACCAAATTATTTTGTAAATTTGTTTATTAAGTGAAGGTACAGGATAAAGAGATGATGAAGAATCTATTTTTTAAACTCGGATTAGTGCTACTCATAGCTGTTTTTACAGCCTGTGAGAAGGAAGAGTTGGTTCCGCTTACTGCTGGGACTGAAGTAGATAGTGAGGAATCAACAACGGCTACTCAAAAGCGTACAGGTTCCCGGGGAGGTTCTGATAAGGACAAGGAAGACGAGAACGAGCAGGGAAATGGCAACTCTGGCAACAACGATGATGATGACGATGATGATGACAACATCAAAGACGGCAACGATAACGACAATGACGGTGATGATGGAGACAACATCAAAGATGGCAATGACAACGACAATGACGGTGATGATGGAGATGACAAAAGTGATGATGATGACTCCAACGATGACGGTAACAATTTAGGCAACCTTAATACAGGCACACTGAACACCAATACCGGAGGAGGAAATCTGGGCGGTAACAACGGTGGTCCTGGAAACGGTATAAAGAATACGGAGAAAGAGTTCGGCACTCATTCGCCACCAAATGGAGGCTCTTCTTCCAGCTCAACTGAGTCTATCAACCACACTATTTCCAAATAGTCCTTCCTTCAATCGTTTTTAGTGGCTTTTCCGACAGAAAAGCTGTTCCCTACAAAGTTCAAAAGTGCTATAATTGTGCCTTGATTGAAACTTGCTCAACCAGGCACTAACCCTATGCACCACTTTTTCAAGTATAGAAAGGCTATTCTAGCTCTTTTTCCGGTGTTATTCATTCTCTCTCTTTGGAGTGCGTCCCAGATGCAATTCAAGCATGTGTACAAGGACTTTATCCCCGGAGGGGATACTGACTTTGATTTTTTAGCCGACTTCAATGATCGGTTGGAAGAAGATGATCGATTGCTTTTTGTCGGTATCGACAACCAACAAAGTATTTTAGACTCCGTTTTTTTGGAACAGGTAAACCAATTTACCGAACAATGTAAAACGTTACCAGCTGTTCAATCGGTTCAATCAATCACCACTGTGAAAGACATCGTTATCGGTCCATTTGGCCCAATAGACGTTCCTTTGGTGCATTTCCGAAAAAAAGCTCTTTTTCCAAAAGACAGTTTACGACTTGCGAAAGACCCGCGAATCATTGATCACCTCGTATCAAAAGACTTTGAGGCTACCACCATTGTTCTAAAAACAATTTCGGGACTGAGGCAAGAGGACGCCAACGACTTGCATTTTGGCTTGGAGACACTATTGGCCAATTCCCCTTTCCCAAAGAGCCATGTTGCCGGTAAAGCCACTTTACAAGCCACATTTGTCAAAAAGGCAAAGGAAGAAGTGCTCTTCTATATCCTACTTTTCACTGGGCTTATCATTGCTATTCTTTATTGGCTCTACCGCTCATTTTGGGGAGTCATTATACCAGTTATTTCCGTCTTTTCCGGTTTTACCTTTTTCTTTGCTTATCTACAGTTATCTGGACAGAATCTGGACATCATGAGCACACTTTTCCCAACCTTGCTGCTCATTTTTGTCATGGCCGACATTGTGCACCTTCAAACGAAATACATTGATACCTTGGAACTGGGATTTTCCCGTGCGGAAGCTATGACAACTGCTTTAAAGGAAATTGGTCTTGCCCTGCTGTTGACCTCTGTTACAACGGCAGTAGGTTTTTTCAGCTTGCTCACTTCACAGGTTAAGGCCATACGTGCCTTTGGGTTCAACTCGGGAGTAGGTGTCATCCTGGCGTTTTTGTTGGTGGTTATTTTTTCTGCTTCAGCGCTGTTATTGTTTGATCACCGTCAATTAAGCAAGGCAAAAAAACAATCGGAACTCTGGAAGAAGTTGATGTTTTGGTGTCACAACCTAAACAATAAGGCCCCACGTAGTATTTGGGCGTTCACCTTTCTCCTACTCATCGTCAGTGGCATTGGCATTTCGCTTATTTCAACTAATTCCCTTTTAACGGGCGATTTTCCTTCAAAAGGAAAACTCCGCAGCGATTATGCTTTTTTCGAACAGAAGTTTGGCGGCACCCGGTCGTTTGAAATTGCGACCCTGCCACAAGACAACTATCTGGTCTCTGCTTCACAGGTGCTATACGAGGTCAATAAATTAGAGGAACATGTGACCTCCACCTTCCAAATGCAAACGATTGCCTCGCCTATAACAGTCTATAAAAGCGTCAACAAAGCGCTCAACGGTGGACACCCGGAAGCCTACCTGTTTCCCGACACCAATCAACTAGGGCCGCATCAAAGGTTTATCAAACAAAATCAGCTGCTTGTTCAAAACAAAGTTGCCAGCGAAGACGGCAAACTAGCCAGACTCTCCCTTAAAATGAGGGATCCTGGTTCAGAAGAGGCCATGGCTATCAACGAGCAAATTGCCACCTGGATTCATGCCAACACAGATACTTCCATTGTACAGTTCCGATTTACCGGTATCAACTACATGGTGGACAAAAACAACCGCTACATGATTTGGAGCCTCTTTTACAGTCTGGGTTTGGCTTTTGTGGTGGTAGCCCTCATTTTCGCAGCTATATTTAAAGACTTAAAATTGGTCCTCATCAGCTTGATTCCCAATATATTCCCCCTGCTGGTTGCAGGAGCTGCCATGGGCTTTCTAGGCATTGAATTAAAAGCAGTTACTTCCGTAATCTTTGCCGTATCGTTTGGAATAGCTGTGGACGATACCATCCATTTTCTTACCCGCTATCAGCTTGAAAGAAAAAAGGGACAGGATATAGATAAGGCTTTAAGAAATACCTTTCTCAAAAGCGGTAAGGCCATGCTGTTGACTACACTGATTTTACTAACGGGATTTTTGAGCCTGATTTTCTCAGAATTTAATGGCTCCTTTTACATTGGTCTCCTCGTAAGCATTACCCTTTTTAGTGCGTTGGTAGCAGACTTTTTCCTCATACCGCAGCTGTTGCGACTGATGACCAAAGAAAAAAACGAGAATTAACTATTTGGTTTCGTGATCAAAAAAGCGTTGCGAGGTGTTTTTTTCATTGATGAAGTAATAGATTCCTCCCCAATTGTGTTCTACCTTTTTGTAGACGGTCACTACCCCTTCTCGGTTGATGAATATTTTGGTAATTTTCCGTCTTTCCTCATCTTCCACTTCAACCGTTTTTCGTTGCGGGTATTTAGAAGCTAATTCCTGGCGAAACTGATCTTCTACAAATTCTTCGATTTGCTCTTCGGTTCGCTTAGAGATTCCTTCAGCTACAACCTCTTCTCTTCGCATTGCCTCAGCCTCCTGAGCCTGCTTCTTTGCCTCAGCCTTTTTCCGTGCCAATTCAGCAGCAGCCTCCGCAGCAGCTTGATCAGCTTCTTCTTTTTCAGCAGTTTCTGCCAATAATTTAGCTTCCTCTTCGGCCAGAGCAGCTTCCAAGGCAGCTTGCTCCGTGGCTTCCTTAGCATCGGCCTCGGCTTGTTTTCGTGCGGCTATTTCAGCAGCTTCCGCATCTCTTTCCCTTTGTTCTTCTTCAGACAAAGCGTCTATCGCAACCTGTCGGGCATCCTTTGCTTCCTGTGCAGCAGTCGCAGCTCTTTGCGCAGCATCAGCAACGGCATCGGCCGCCTGCTCAGCTTCTTCGACCGTCATGTCATCGGTAATTTCATCCACACCTAAAGCTGCTTGGTTGCTTGCTGCAACCGCCTTTTTAATGGCTGATTCTAATTCACCCTTACCAGCATCATCTGGAAAAATAGCCAACACATCCTGTGCTTCAGTTGCAGATACCCTAGCGGCATCTAAAGAAGCTGCAGCCCGCTTTCGGGCATCCTTGACCGCAGCAGCACGTTCCTTTTCCGAGTTAGCAGCTGCTTTAGAACTCGATTTAGCCTGTTTCTTTTCCGCCTTAGCTGCATCCGCTTCAGCCTTGAGTCGGGCTGCTTCAGCTTCTTTGGCCTCTTTCTCTGCTTGTCTTTGAGCAGCTTCTTCAGCCTCTGATTTAGCCTTTGCCTCTGCCTCTGCTTGTTCTTGTGCATTTTGCTCGGCTTCCGCAGCAGCCGCAGCAGCAGCTTCCTCCTTTTTGCGTGCTTCTTCTTCAAGCCTTGCTTTCTCTGATGCATCCGCTTCAGCTAAAGCCTTAGCATCCTCTTCTGCTTTTATTCTGGCAGCCTCATCCGATTCAGCCAATGCTTTTGCATCTTCTTCGGCTTTCTTTCTGGCTGCTTCATCTGCTTCGGCTAATGCCTTTGCTTCTTCTTCGGCTTTCTTTCTGGCTGCTTCATCTGCTTCGGCTAATGCCTTTGCTTCTTCTTCGGCTTTCTTTC